>Ga0209536_100000399_pt1 | contig 69516 bp, 64 predicted proteins | sample DeeMarSeWOR28_12_FD_187461 | JGI IMG/M metagenome (GOLD analysis project Ga0209536, IMG submission 187461) | Marine sediment microbial communities from White Oak River estuary, North Carolina - WOR-2-8_12 (SPAdes) (version 2) | ecosystem: Environmental > Aquatic > Marine > Intertidal zone >...
CCTCCTACATAATCATCAATCTATCTATACCTCTTCTTTCGTATCTTCGTAACCACAAATGGTGTAAAGGCAAATACGAGAACGCCACATAAAAGACCTATGTTCAATCCCCAGTAAGGTCCCCAAAAAATCAACCCAAGCAAAATCAGTGTCAATAATATGATAAGCATTGGCCAACGGATATTTGGATTCCTTCTGTAGAATTCTTCAAATCTTCCATGGGTGAATGAATCTGAAAATTCATCAAAGAATACAACACATTTCTCAAAAAAGAAGTCATTCCGTTCATTACTAAGGCTCTACGGTGAGTATGGTGGATATTTTGATATCGCACCCACAGGTACAAGCACAAACTTACAGACTTCTGATCTGACGCTCGGCCTTAAGCTTGAAAGTCAACAAATTATAGCCCTGCAGAATCTAAAACAGTCTGATTTTTTCTGCGCGATGTTATCATGTATCGTGCATCATGAATCGTTTCGCGGCAAGTTTACGCCTGTCCCCGGAAAATTGATTATTACCAATCCGAGACGACTTTCTTCTTTTCTTTCTTCGTCTTCTTTTCCTTCTTGGTTTTTGCCTTCTTTTTTTCCTTCTTAGCCGGTTGCTTTGGCATAAATGCCCCTTTCCAATAAAGCTAACCCAACTTCAATTTGCTACGTTCTTCAATCGCCTTGCACGAAGACGGAAAAGGCAGGAGATCCCGCCTTCATTATTCTATAATTTCTATTACCGTACGTTTTCCCTGCTTCATTGCCGCAGATGATATGATCGTCCTGATGGCTTTTGCTGTTCTCCCCTCTTTGCCGATGACTTTACCCAACTCGCCTTCACCAACCTTGAGTTCAAATATGATACTCTTCTCACCGCTGATCTCTTTCACCTCGACCTTATCTGGATGATCCACTAAAGCCTTAACAATGTACTCCGTGAGTTCTTTCAGTCCCATCATGTCAAACCTCCTTTTTCTGCAATCACTCTAACCATAGTATTGGCAATAGAAATTTCCATTGAAATCCAATACCTGACGCGATCGCGGTCCTTGATTCCTAAAACCATTGCAACCATTTTCATACCCATTGCTTTTTCGCTTGCCCTGCCTTATATAAACATTATGGACAGACTAAGGCGTTTGTCAATGGATTAGCAGCGAGTTCTGGCCATCATATCTTGATTTAGAATGCCCACTCAATGCTCCACCAAGCGGAAGTTATAGGGTATTGATACCCAAACCCTGACCGGGCTGCCATCCAGCATTGCCGGAGAGAAAGTTGCCTTCTTCGCCGCGCCTAGCGCGGCATTATCCAACAAGTTGCTGCCACTCGACCTGAGAATCTCCACCCACATCACATGACCGTTGATCTCAACCAGGGCTTTGACAATAACCAATCCCTCAATACCACCGCGTCTGGCTTGATTTGGATATTGTGGCTCCGGAATCGATATTGGACCTGGTTTCTTGTCAGCCGGCCCACTAAAATCAGCACTTATCGCTCGGGACATGGGACGTTTTGGCAGCTTAAGGTCCAGATTTTCCAACTGCCTTGCTTCATACAACGAATCTACCAGTGTTGACTCTGGGGTATGAATTGAATCATTATCGAAAGCGACTGTCCATATGGCGATACAGATCAACAGATTGATAATTCTTATCCAAGACTCCTGGTTCTAACCATTAATCACGGTTTTTCAGTTCGTATCTCGACTCGCTGTGCTCGCTCGAAGAATATCATAAAAAGTGCAAAAGTGCATGCCTGTCCCCGTGTATTCACTGGTATTTCAACACCTTTGCTGATTTCAGAACATCATCGAAATTAACTCTTACAAAATAGACGCCCGCGCCGAAGTTCTTCGGCAGCAATAGACGGTGATTTCCCTTTTCAAACACACCATCTGCCAGCACCGCGATCTTCCGGCCGGTAACATCAAAGAGCTTGGCCTCAAGCCGACCCGATTCGCCAATCCTTACATTCACATATTCAAAGCACGCATATATATCCAACTCGCCCTCGCGGCTTTCTCTGGGTAATTCCATGACCCCAGTCTGTAAAGTACATATCTCAGTGTACATTACATTCGTGTCTTCCAGGAAGAAGGGCTCAAATAGTTCTATGAGATTCGGTTCTCCGAGCACAAATTCATGGACAACTGGAATGATATCGTGAGGCGGCATTGAGTCGATGACGCACTCAGGTCGTGAAAGGCCGCCGTCCAGGGTCAGTAAATGGAAGTCATCACCGCCCTGGCCAAAGCTATTGGTGAAACCAGCTATCGCATAGCGTGCATCGGCAACGAATGCCGCAGTCATTGGATATGCCTGCTCCGTATTCGCACCTGGAGCGCTCGGATGCACCCGACCATAATATCCACTTGTATCATAGGCAATTATTAAGAAGTTCGGGTTCGGTATACCTGGCCCAACACTTTGAGTCCATCCAGATACCTCCCAGTGTCCGGGAATGCCGATCAGAGAACGGTCACTCATGACCCTTTCATCGTCAGCCCAGCCGAAATGATCGGCGCTAATGACCGGAGTGCCCATGACCGTATCATCCTCCCAGACAATGATATCGTCATCATTGAGTGCACTAAAGCTATTACTCCAACCAGCGGCCATGAAATGGGAACCGCCCCAGATAACTGAATAGGCCTCATCTTGCTGCTGACCGGGAATGACACTCGCGGCCGATACCGGTGCACCAGTTGGAGCCGTTTGCATAACAAATGCGTCGTAGTTCGTCTGGTTGAAGATGTTTGCCCTACCGGCTACTAAGTACCTATTGTGTGCTCCAGCGATCGGTATTTCCGCAATCGAATATCCCTCATCCTGGAGATTCATGGGGAACCAGTATACGCCGGTCCACATAGGCAATCCTCCGGGGTCAAGTTTTAGAATGAAAATATTCGGCGGCACCGTTGGCGTATTAGTGGCCAGATTCGTCCACCCGGTTACCGCATAGCCCCCGTCCATGGTCTGAACCAACGAGTAAGCTTCTTCACAGAATGCAGTGCCATAGACCCAACCCCACTGGAACATACCGGCCGAATCGAGCTTGACGACGAATATGTTCGTAGAATCAGGGGCGCCCATACCAAAGCTCCTGGTCCAACCTGTTAACGCATAGCCTCCGTCTGTTGTCTGTATCATCGAATGAGCCTCGTCATCGAAAAGACCTACAGAGACCCGCGCCCACAGAGGAACACCGAATGAATCTGATTTGACGATCAAAACATTGGAAAATGCAGGCGTTCCCACTCCGTAGCTATTTGTCCATCCAGCCAGCACGTAGCCGTCCTGATTTGTTGCCTCGACCAGTGCCATGGCACGTTCATCCTGCGAACCACCATAAGCCATCACCGGGAGTACCTGCGCTTTCAGCGGTGACAATATCACAAGAAACAAAAGAATAACGCTACATGACTCGAAAACCTTCATTTTGTACATATTAAACCTCCTTTTCTATACAAATAAATCTCAATCGAATGCTACTCTATCGCAACATTACTATTTTAATCCTTCCGCTTTCGTCACCCATCTCCAACTTCAAGAAATACACACCACCAGGCAGGCGGCGATTAGCATTATCGGTACCATCCCAAATGACTTCAGATTCTTGATTCTCGATACTTGATTCTAGATCCAAGGAATTTACCAAACGTCCAGTAGCATCATAAATATTAAGTATCGGATTCAGTATCAAGCATCTAGTATCCAGAATCGAGTGTCTTATTCTGGTGCTGTTGTGAAAAGGATTCGGCGTGACCTTAATGATTAAATCAATCGGTCGTACGACCGTCGATTCAGTTGTACCTGGCGATGTCAGCCAGGGGTCGTAGTCCACATAGTGGCTGACTGTGTCACCTAATCCACCAGGGTTGGTCAGCGGGTTATAAGGGCCGCTCGTATGCCCCCACCAATTGTTTTCGGCAAGAACAACCAGCGATTGATCAACGTTCCGGACACCACAGCCAGCATTGTTCGTAATGTTATTGTACCTGATCACGGGCATAGAATAGAATCCGCTGTAAATTCCGTCATTGATGTTCTTGGTTATCACACAACTGTCAATAAATGGGTGGGAGTTTATATAGCACCAGATGCCTCCGCCCGCCGAATCGGCAGAATTGCCAATAATAATATTCTTTACTATGGTCAACAACGGATTGAACACGTAATAACATGCAATGCCGCCCCCGAAATCTGCAATATTCGACGAGATCGTATTGTCCCGCACTATGGTCATGGTAAAAGGATGGATAATTTGAACACCACCTCCGATGTGTGCGCTATTCGATATAATCGTATTGTTAATGATTGTGGGCGCGATCGCTGATGCATCACAGAGACACGAAATACCGCCGCCCTCGTCCGCGATATTGTTCATAATAGTATTGTCAATGATCAGTGGCGAAGACCATTCGGTATATATACCGCCACCCCGCGGTGGCGGACCATGTTTTTGTTCAGAAGGCCAATCAGAAGTATTATCCTTTATGATATTGCCGCTGATCGTCGGTTTGCCACCAACCGAATAGATACCGCCACCCTGCCACGCATCGCCGTTCCTCAGCGTGAAGCCATTAACGAGTGTTGTCGAATCCTCAGGCATCAAAGAAAGATATATCACGCTTGCTGTTTGTTGCGCGTCAATAATTGTCGTTTCTGGACCATATTCACTAACGAGGTTTATGCCCTGCACATACGGCCAATCAATGGCCTCGTAATACACACCTGGACCCGCAAGTACTGTATCACCGTGTTCGCATGAATCCAACCCGGCCTGCACCGAATTCAACGAGGAATCAGGGTGCACGTACCAGATCACTGCTATTGCGGAAGACGGGGATAATAACAGAACAGCGGCTAATAATGCTTTCAAATGTGCTGAATACATATCATCTCCACTACTGGGAAATTATAGGATGAAAATCAATCGTGTCAAGTGCTTAATCTTTGGATATTGACAAGGGAGTTTCCATAAATAGAATATCTCATGGGAAATGCGATCGCATCAATTGATATCCCCGGTGTGAAGAAACTCAAATCTGGCAAGGTCCGTGAGGTATTTGATCTAGACGACCAGCTCCTTATTTTTGCCACCGACCGTATCTCAGCTTTTGACTATATCTTGCCAACCCTGATCCCCAAGAAAGGCGAGATCCTCACTCAGCTCTCAATATTCTGGTTTGAAGCGACAAGAGACATCATTGAAAACCACTTTATAACGGATCACGTCGACATGTATCCTGAATCTTTGCAGGAATACAAAGATGTCCTGCGCGGCCGTTCAATGCTGGTCAAGAAAGCCGAACTCATCGAGGTCGAGTGTGTCGCACGCGGTTACATTGCCGGATCGGCCTGGAACGAATACGAGAAATCCGGTATTGTGGGTGGAGTGGCATTCAGTAACTTAAAGAAGGGCGACAAATTGCCCAATCCCCTTTTCACCCCGGCAACAAAGTCTTTTTCCGGTCACGACATCAACATAAGTTTTGAAGAAATGAAGAAGACAGTTCCCGAGAAGGATGCCGAGTTCGTCAAAAATAAGACCATTGAACTGTACAAATTCGCACACGATTATGCTCTGGGACGAGGCATTGTGATCGCGGACACAAAATTCGAATTCGGAAGGTTGAACGACGAGATCATTCTCATCGATGAGATATTCACACCTGACTCGAGCCGCTTCTGGGATAAGGAATTATACGATAAGGAACGTTCCCTAATCGCCTTTGACAAGCAATTTGTCCGCGACTACCTTTTGAGCACAGATTGGGATAGGAATTCAGAACCGCCAGAATTGCCGGTCGACATTGTCGAAAAAACATACGAACGCTACAAAGAAGCATTGAAAAGACTCACTCACTAAGAAACCTATCTCCCCAGAGCCTTTAGGCTTGACGTATCAACCTTCACCCAGTCCGGATAGTAAAGAGTCCAAAGCCAACAAAAAGGTTGAGCAAACAGAAGACCACAAGGGTAAACACGATGCCCGATATCGGGAGCAAGATCATAGCTGTGACCAGAGCGCCAATGCTCGATCCGACAAGGTCGATGCCGTAGACAAAACCGGCTTTTTCCTTTCGCAAGGCAGAAATGCTCAACGGGAAATGCAGCCCGCCCATCAATCCGCCGCAGAAAACCAGACCCGGAATAACGATATTGACCAATGGCGGCTCGAACAAAGCAACCATAACCACTATCAAGAAATAGGCCGCCAGCAGGAGTTCCACCTGCGCTAGACTCGCAATGGCATTACGCTTCAGGAAAGAGGACTTAACGTAGCTGAAGGTTCCAACCGCAAGTCCCAGCATATAAAATGCGATGATCGCACCGACCCATCCGTAGAGGTACCCGAAGAATGCCTGGAATAGGACGATAAGGATCAATTCGGCCGAGATTTCACTTGCGCCGACTGCCAGTACGGAAAGGTATACCAAAGATCTACGGCGGTAGAAGAAGAACACAGCCAACATCGGTATGAGAAAGAAAACAGGACTCAAGCCATAAAGTCCGGCAAAAACACGTCTCAAAGGCTCCGAGAGAATACCGCCCCACAGGATCGAAGCAAAATAGTAGCATACAGGTTTGAGATCACTGTTGATGTAACCTCGCGTCTCGGCGATCCTGCCGTTAAGATAATCGAGTTTCTCATTCGATAGATCGTAGTCAAAGTAGTAAGGGCTGACATAGGTTAAATCCAGACTTCTTGCTTCGATACGTGCGCTCAAGGTTTCGACGATCCTGTTACTTTGAACAACAAAATCTGTGGCAATGAACATTGTTCCGGCAACAGGCAGTGCAATAATATGGTCAAATGAGAAATTCAGTGTATTTTGCACTGTGCTCAATAATTGACCGAAAAGCGGACTGATGATATCAGGCGGTGCCGTGATCCGTACTGAAAGTAAGCCGCCGGGCTGGAGAATGTTTTTCGCTTCGGCAAAGAATTCTCTGGTATAGAAGCGATTGATCTGCACGTTCACCGGATCGGGTAAATTGACAATGATAACATCATAGTGGATGGTTGAATTCTTGATATAGTGTCTGGCGTCGCCAAAAATCACAGTCAATTTCTCTGTGTTTCTCAGATCCGTACCCAAATACTCCTCACCCATCTCGAAGAGCATCGGATCCAGCTCAACATACGTTACCCGCTCTATGCTTGAGTGCTTGAGTACCTGGTTGATACTGCCGCCCGGGCCGCCGCCGATAAGAAGTACCCGCCTCGGCTCAGCATGCAGCAACATGGCATACTGCACCGCCTCCTCACTCGATAATAGATCAGGGTAAGAGAAGTCATACAGCCCGTTAGTATAAACATTGTATTGATCGCCTGATCTGGTGACCGCGATCGCTCCATATTTAGATTCGCTCAGAGCTACTAAATCTTGGCCCTTCATCTGAATTCTTCTGAGCATGAACTCAATTCTATCAATCCTGAAGAATACTGAAAGGAGCAGGAGCGGTATAAAAAACAACCAGTATCGTCGCTCAATGTAAAAAGAAGCCAACAATAGCAAGACAACCGATACTAATAGAATGCCGAAAGGCGGGAGGACATTTATCAACAGAAATGAAAACCCAATACCACCAACAAAAGCTCCAAAACCCTCAAGCAAGTAAACTTTCTCTGGCTGCAAGACCCTCGATGCGGCCGGAAAGAGCATTCCGAAAACCATGCAAAGGGGGGCAAGAGTAAGGAAAGATATCACGACTACTCTACCAAGATCAATTACTTCTCCGAAAGGCAGGGCAAATACTCTGTGCGCCATTCTGATGAAGCACATCGACAATACGAACAAGACACAAATGATCCACAACAACCGACTGAAGATTTTCAGCGGATCATTTCTTAGCTTGATACTTGAAAATACAAGGCTACCAATACCAACCCATATGAGCCAAAAACAAAGTATGATCCCCGATACGAGTTCATTCCCACTGAATATCGCCAGCGCTTCGCGAATGATCAACGTCTGAGCGAGTACGGCCACAAATCCCGAGCAAAGAACCGCCCAAGTAACGCGAACCATACGCAAAGTTTAGGCAAAATGCCCGGATAATCAACCCCCCCATCTGCCTGGCTGCGGGCTTGACTTAGCTTGTATAATGATTAGAATTGTCTCAAAAGGAGTACTTTATGTCCGGGCATTCCAAATGGTCGAAAATCAAGAGAAAAAAAGGTAGCGCAGACGCCGCACGCGGCAGGCTGTTCTCAAAATTGATCAAAGCCATCACCATCGCCGCAAGACATGGCGGCGGTGATACTAACACCAACGCGCGGCTCCGCACGGCCGTTGACGAAGCAAAATCTAACAACATGCCCTGGGATAATATCGAACGTGCCATCAAACGGGGAACGGGTGAGATCGAGGGTCAGACACTGGAGGAAGTTACATATGAAGCTTACGGCCCGGGAGGCGTTGCGGTTCTGATCGAGGTCGTTACGGATAACCGGAACCGTGCAACATCGGAAATTAGACATGTGCTTTCCAGATTGAACGGCAGCCTGGGAACATCAGGATCGGTTGCCTGGCAATTCCAGTCCCAAGGAATCATCTCCGTCGATGCAAAAAAATACGACGAAGATTCAATAATAGCCTACGCACTGGAAGGGGGCGCAACCGATGTGAAGACCGACGATGAAGCGTTCCAGATAATTTCCAGCCCAGAAAATTTCTCAAAGATAAGGGACATACTGCAGAACAACAAGATCGAGATCGCTAATAGCGAAATAACCAAAGTAGCACAGAACACAGTACCGTTGACCGACAAGGATGCGGAGAAGGTACTTAAGCTCTATGAGGCTCTCGATGCGCTAGATGATGTACAACATGTCTACGCTAACTTTGACATCTCTGAAGAAGTAATGGAAAAAATATCCTCGGAAGCAGGTTGAAGCTCATTGGTATTGACCCGGGGATCACCGCTACAGGCTACAGTATTATCGACAATAATAGCGAAATAACTGGCGGAACGATCCGACCCAGGGGAAACGACACATACTGCAGAATACTGGAAATCTGCAATCAAATAAAGAACATAATTGATGCTAACAAGCCAGATTGTGTTGCGCTGGAGAAAGTCTTCCATCACAAGAATGTCCAGAGTTTGATGCGTTCGTCAGAATTAAGGGGTGCTATCATCATCACCCTCCTTTCATGCGGAACCAGGATCGTCGAGTATACCCCAACCCAGATTAAGCTGGTCACTACGGGCAATGGCCGGGCCTCAAAGCAACAAGTCCGTTATTTCATTGAAAAGGCCATTATGCAGAACGCAAAACGTCTTTCCAGCCACGCCATTGACGCTGTTGCCATTGCCTATACTGCGGCACGCAAGATCAAGGCAGAAAACAGACAGCGGATCGTTCAGGGGCACTGAACATGATCGGCAGACTGACCGGCCGGATAGTCGAAAAATCACCGCCTCTCCTTATCCTCGATGTGTCAGGTATCGGCTTTGCCTTGCAATGCCCACTCTCGGTTTTCGACAGGATCGGAGAGAATAATGAGATCACTGTCTTCACAAAATGCCTTTTCAAGGAGGAAGAGGCTTTCGTATATGGATTCCTGGACAAGGAAGAGCTGAACATGTTCAACACGCTGATCTCCGTACCCGGCTTGGGGCCAAAATCGGCGTTGAACCTTCTATCAAAATTCACCCCTGAAGAACTCTCGCACGCGGTCGAAACCGAGGATATCGAATTGCTATCCTCGGTTCCGAAGATCGGCAAGAAGCTGGCAAGCAAGATCATCCTGGAACTGAAGGGCAAAATCTGCCTCGTCGGAAAACCGACCGTATTCAACCAGGCCATAACCGCGCTCTGCTCTCTCGGACTTACGCGTACCGAAGCTATACAGAGATTGAAGGGCCTGCCGAATGATATGCCGCTCGAAGAGATCGTCAAGCGAGCCCTGAGGACATGATATGCAGAAGATGACTACAAACAGCTTGATCGAAGGCGAAGAAGTATACGAGATCGCGTTACGGCCAAAAAAGATCAACGAATTCGTGGGCCAGAAATCGATCATTGAAAATCTTAAGGTTTTCATTCAAGCCGCAAAAAAACGACAGGAGCCGATCGAACACATTCTGCTCTTTGGTCCACCCGGGCTCGGCAAAACAACGCTGGCACACATCATTGCCCGGGAGATGGATGCCAACATCTATCCGACGTCAGGGCCGATAATGGAGAGGCCTTTCGATCTGGCCGGCGTGCTGAGCAACCTGAATGATACTGACGTACTCTTCATCGATGAGGTACATCGGATCAACAAAGCGGTCGAGGAATACCTCTATCCTGCCCTGGAGAGCTTCTGCCTCGATGTGATGCAGGATAAAGGCGTCGGCGCCCAAGTCCTACGCTTGAAGCTCAATCGTTTCACGCTGATCGGCGCAACCACCCGTTCTGGACTACTCACCTCGCCCTTGCGCTCGCGCTTCGGTATTACTTTCCGGCTTGACTACTATCCGGCTGACGACCTTCATCATATCGTAAAAAGGTCCGCGCAGATCCTTGATGTGAAGATAAAGGAGATTGCGGCAAGGGAGATCGCCACCCGTTCCCGCGGCACGCCCCGCATCGCCAACCGCCTATTGCGCCGCGTCAGGGATTTTGCCCAGGTTGAGGGCAAAGAAGAAATCGACCTGCAGATCTGCGAGTACGCCCTTGAAAAACTCGAAGTCGACAAACGTGGCCTTGATGAAATGGACAAAAAAATCATCCGCACGATAATCGATAAATTCCAGGGTGGTCCGGTCGGCATCAACAGCCTGGCAGTCGCGGTTGGTGAGGATGCACAGACGATCGAGGAAGTATTCGAGCCGTTCTTGATCATGGAAGGATTCATCAAGAGGACCGCACGCGGGCGCGAGGCAACACCGCTTGCCTACGAGCATTTCAAGATAAAGAAAGAGCAGGGGCCACTTTTTAAATAGAGGTTTCGTTGAACGGATTCGAAACACGATACGGCATCGCATCTACGGTTTCGACCAAAAACCAAACACAAATCGTCTTTCGTAACCGACGAACGCCACCGATCTTTGATGCTTGACTTACACAGAACACTAGGTATAATCACGCATGTCTAAGATATTATTAGCTATTGCATTCGTCCTGGCGATCAGTACGAATCCGGTCTGGGCTAATCATACACGCATGTCAACCTTAATGGCAGGTGATTACATAGATGATATCATTAACACTGATATCTATCCCCAGCGCCTGCTAAAATACGCTAACCAACTCTTCCTCGACATCAGATCAGGACCGGAGGATTTCGGCATAATTGCTACTCCGAATCCCAAATATGGTGTCATCGCGTGCTGGCAGAACCCGGTCTCCAGTCACGGTTTCAATGTCGGTTATGCGGTAAACCTATTCAATTTCGATGTCGGTTTATCACTGTCTCCAGCAAATGATAACATAGGTTTTGGCATCGGTGTTGGCCGGATTTTCTTTGACCAGCATCTCGATGTTTCTTTCCGAACGTTCGACGGCGTTGCCGACAAATGGAGTCGGTTCACGATCCGCTATGCGCGAAGAATCAGTGATTACAATATCGTGCCCAGATATTCATTCGCTTATACATTTCAGCCACTTGAATACGGAACACACACGATCGGCGCCATGGTGCAGCGGCTCATCATGAATGAAGGCTTCGTGTTTCTTGGTGTAGAATACACTAATAGCTACGATCAGGTTGAATATGACTCTATCCGCATACACACCGGTGTCGAGATGAAACTGAGCCGTCTTTTTGTGCTGAGATGCGGCGTATCCCAGAACTTTGACAGCAGCTTTGAGAACTCCGCATGGCAGGTCGAACCGGGTGTTGGCTTGCGCATACGTGATTTCAGCATTGATGTTCATCTGAATAAGGACAGGCTATTCGATAAAGAAGAGACTATTTTCAAATCTTTCGGCCTCGATTTCAACTTCGGCCGATTTTGAAAATATAGTTGTAGGGTTAGGGTTAAGATGCTGGATTCCAGCATCCATACCATTCAACGCTTGACCAGTCAGTAAGGGGGTGTAGCTCAGGTGGGAGAGCAGTGCGTTTGCAACGCACAGGCCAGCGGTTCGAGTCCGCTCACCTCCATTTCTCTTTCTAAGAGAAATTGACACAACAGATGTACACGGATTCAAACAGATAGTCAATAGACCACGCGGCAAATTCGAATTTCGAAATAAGAGATACGTTCTACGCCCGACGCTTTACGCTTTTTCTAACACACGCAGGAAGTTTTTGCTGAATATCTTCGTGATCGCGGATTCACTGTAGCCTTTCTTGATCAGTGTTCTTTCCAACTTCCTGATCCCAGCCGGGCTACGGATAACCGGATCGGTGATGCCATCAAAATCACTGCCCAGGGCAGCACAGGATACACCAAATTGCTCACAGAGATAATCGATATGATCAACAACATCATACTTGCCCAGGTGGTGCCTTGAGAAATTTATCCCAACAACACCACCCCGCTTGTATATCGCTTTGATCGCCCGGTCGTCTATGTTACGCAGAAAAGACGGATTCAATTTCCTGACACACGAGTGTGACGCAATGATCTTCCCCTGCCATGAATCACAGACATCGAGCACGGTTCGGGTCGAAGCATGGGACATATCCAGAATCATGTTGTATTGACGCAGCTTCTTTATGTAATCCTTGCCCAACTTGGTCAGACCCTTTTTATCGGCTTCAAGCGCCGAATGTGCGAGACGGTTAGAGTTGTTCCAGGTCAGAGTGAAGACCCGGACGTTCAAGCCAAAGAGTGCTTCCACCTGCTGGAACACGCGATCATATATATGACCACCTTCGACGCCTAGCATTATATTCGCCTTGCTGCCATCGATTACGTGACGTTCCTGCATGAGTTTCAAAGTTCTGTTCTTACTAACGTAGGCAGTTGTCGATGCGATCATCTTCACCGCACTGACAAAAGGGTGCCTGTCATCTGGATAGACAAAGTGGGCAAAGATCGCACCGACATATCCCTGCTTATGCAATCTCGATGGCAATACATGATTGAACTTGTCTTTCACTATATTATATGGCGTATCACAGTGTAGATCAAAAACACGTATCATGGCTGGGTTATGACAGACCAGGACTCACGAATTGCAGGCTTGTGAACGTAAATATCAGCAAACAATGATCCGGTATATGACGACTAAGATTATCAGCATCAAGATAAAACCACCGCCAACATAGCGAAAAGGTTTTGGGTATTCTTTCCTCGGAATGAGGCGCCCCGTTTTATGGTCGTATTTTCTTTTCTTGAGGTCTATTTCCATATCATCAGGTTTCTTTTTCCAGAAGTCTCCTCAACTCATTTAATATCTCTTCCTGGATTTTCTCGATCTTTCTGTTGGAACATGTGAAATTATTGAACAACATAGAAAAACAATAATCTTTATCATTCAACTTCAAATAACCACTAAGACAGGACACGGCATCAAGAGTTCCTGTTTTGCCCCGTATCAGACCTCTCAGTCCGTTAAGTTTGAACTCCAACGTACCCTCGCCAGGACCTGGCAATAGCCAGTAAAAATCATCGAACAAATTCGAGTTGTACATGTAACGCAAGACAAGCATTAAATCGTAGGCGGACAAGAGGTTATGGCGCGACAATCCCGATCCATCATACAGGGCAACATAAGCGGTATCAGCACCACAGCGTGTCATGAATTCTTTGATGACAGCCACCCCGGCACGGAAACTGCCCTCCTGTAAATAGTGTGCCCCCAGTGTCTTGAGTATTGCCTCCCCATAAAGATTAACACTCTCGGTACTTAACTCTCTGATCATATCATACATGGGCGCAGACATGACCGAGTCAATCATCAGGTTTTGTGCAACTGTTCGATAGGCACTTGCTCCCTTCCTTCTTACACAACTCCCGCTGACCCTGACCCCGGCTGCGTTCAATCTTTCCTTCAGGTATTCTCCAAAAAACACTGTTGGATCTTTGACCGCCACTTCAATATCACGTACATGGCCTAAGCCGATACCGCCATCCACGTTGATCGTATTCACCTCCGGTCTGCGGAAAATCACAATACTGTCCATACCTGATTTCGTCCGCATCTCATTCACCAGTTTCACGTACCTGGTGGCCGGTTCAATTACAACATCTGCCAGCTCACCCAGCTTTGTCGCTTCGATATGAACATTCACCACATTGCGGTTCAATGAAAGCGCTGATATCTCGGCAGCATACCGTGCATCCAGGTAATGCCACGCCCACCCAACCGGCAATCTTTCGCCCGTAAAGTAATCATCGACCAGAACGATATCGCCGGTTACCTTGGAAATACCACGATCTTTTACTGCTGCAACAAAAAAATCCAGGTCCCCCAAGGAAAAACCAGGATCGCCGCCACCGATCATGATAATATCGCCTTGTAACGTATTACGCTTCATCATACCATCGAGTATCATCTTGGTCTTCAAACGGTAATCCGGGCCGAGGAAAGTCAGCGCTGCGGCACCCGTGATGATCTTCACGTTTGACGCCGGCACTAGATTCTTCTGGTGATTATAAGCATAAACGACACTATCCTTTTTCAAGTCTACCACTATGATGCCGGTCTGAGCGCGTTGAAGTTCGGGCTGGATGAGTATACTATCGATCGATAGCGATAGAACGAGTAGTAGTATCATGTCAATTATTCGCAGGGTTTGTACAACAGGACATGCATTGTGCTAGTTCTTAGCGTTTCTGCGGCCCTTTTTTGTCCGCTTTTTTATATGCTTGTCTACATCTGGAGTAAAGACGCCAACCTTCTCGACCTTGCAGGAACATTTCTCCAAATTCAGATTCACCCCACACACCGGACACAATCCCGGGCAATCGTCCCTGCACAGTTGAGTGATCGGTTGTGACAGGATAATTGCCTCACGAATGCCGGTGCTCAGATCTATCTGCGGACCTTGATAGTGCACCCGGTCAGCATCGTGCGCCGTAATTTCGACATTATCTGATTTCACATATGGGTCATCACCTTCAACATAATCAAGATGCATGTCGACGTCACAATCACGCTTGTAGGCCGCCAGACATCTCATACATGAAAATTCCGCGGTATAAGTGACCCTGAAATCCGCTCTGATGCCGATGGACGAGGGCTGCAGGTTTACTTCCGCATCAATTTTGTTGAATTTGACAGCCAACTTATTTTCCAGACCGAGTTCCGCGGCCGTGATCCCTTGAAAACAATATTGATTCTGATGGTCCAGGTCCTTTGTTTGGATCAGGAATTTCTGCTTCTTTATGTTTTCAGCTCCTTCTTGCGCGCGGCTGGAAACAGAACGTTGTTCAGGATCAAACGGTATCCTGGCGAATTCCTGTGCAGATTGAGGTCGGTGGGAGGATCGCCAACGAAGTGCTGATAGTCTTCTGGATCGTGCCCGGCGAGATAAGTGAACGTTCCCTTGCCGTAGTCTCCGTGCAGATATTTCACTTCTTCAGTACCGGCAACCTCGGCCAATACCAGCACCGCCACCTTGACCGTGTTCCTTCTGAATCCTGAACACTGACCAAGGAATTCCTTGACCAGAGATGTATGGTTCTGCACAAGCATGCACGGGACCGGGTCGAATTTTGCAGAAAAATCAAAAAGAGATATGTACGTATTGGGCCCCCTCGTGCTCGCCTCCTGCATCACATCAATTGTCGAGTGTTCATAAACAAGCGGGTCGAGAACGACCTGGAAATTCTCAAAAGCAAAACACTGCGCGTAATCCAGTTTGACATTTGCGTTCCGGTCAAAAGGATCACCATCAAATAGGTTATGGCAGATATCTGTTGCCTGGGCAGCAAGAGCGATCTCGTATGTATCACAGGCTGAACACATTGAAAACACAAAACCACCTTGCGCGATGTACTCTTTTATGGTCAGTGCTACGGCGAGCTTCATACTGGATACCTTCACGAAACCCAGTTCTCTTGCCATTCTTTCATTCATCTCCACTTCGTCTTTGTACCATTCTTGCTGACGCTGGCTGCCGTAGAACTTGCCGTACTGACCCGTAAAATCTTCATGGTGCAGGTGCAACCAATCATACTTCACGAGCACGCCGCTAAGGACATCGTCATCCCAAACCTGGTCATAAGGGATACCTGCATATTCGAGAGCAAGGGTGACCGCATCATCCCATGGTTCATAGTTATCCGGTATGTAAACCGCGATGCGCGGCGCCTTTTCAAGCAGCACAGTCTCCATATTGTTCTCTTCGATAGTCTGGTAGATCTGCAGAACTCCAGCCGAGGGTATGACCTCCCAGCGCACAGCCTGGACCGCACATTCCTTTTCGATCTCCTTGCTGTATTCCATTAAAAAAGAGCCACCCCGGTAATTCAATAGCCACTCAACATCGACCCCCGCCTTTATCACGCGAAAGGCAACTCCATATGCCCGAAGATGATCGGTCTGTACCAAGTCCATAGGGATCAACAATTTCTCCGCATAGAGGGACGATATAACAAAAAGGAATGTTATTGATTTGCGGAACAAGAGATCACTCCTCATTCTTTTTGATAATATCCATGATCTCTTCTGGCTCCTTGGCGTTCCTTAATAGTTCGCGTACTGCATGTTTGCGCAGCAAACGCGACAGTTTGGCGAGTGCGAGTATGTACTCCGATTTCTTGCCCTCCGGAGAGGCAATAAGAAAAATAATATGCGAGGGTTTACCGTCAACGGATGAAAAATCAATACCCTTTGGTGACCGGGCAAAAGCCAAAATGAGATCCTTGACGGCATTTGTACGCGCATGAGGAATGGCAATTCCGTCACCAATACCTGTTGATTCCAGATTTTCACGCTTGGCCAGAGCTTTGATGAATTCATCACCATTGCTCACTAATTTGTTTTCAACCATATGCGCAACCAGCTCGTTTATGGCAGCGAGCTTCTCCTTCGCCTTTATTTCCATGATTATCGCCTCGGGCTTAAGATAGTCAGAGATCTTTAATTGCATTAAACCTCCTATTTAGCATAAGAGACTAAAATCTTGTGAGCATTGCGGTCTGTTAAATAGTCAGTCCTCATAGACCTATTACCGGAATAGAGGACGAAACAAAGATCTTTTTGCACTCATCTTTCCTCTTGACCATTAGAACATCAATTCCATAAGATTCAATGTAATGGCTGATCCTATGCAGCACATTCCCTTCATCAAGATGCAGTGATGTCCAGACACCGTTCTCAACCGCTTCATCTTCAAGAAGGTAGAGCAATTTCCAGCCTTCCTCCTCAGTTTTGCTGTGCACGATATTCACTTTCTGATGGGTAAGACTTGCAAGACGCGCGATCCTGTTTGGTTCGATGATGAACAATGCGAAAAGCTTGCTCCCTGCATTCTTACAGACTTGAACTGAATCTGACAGTATTGATTGATCAGTTTCATCAGTCAAAACCAGCAGCACTCTCTCAAATTTCATCTATTGCTAAAGTATATACCTGGAAACATCGACGTTCCGCACAATATCGCCAAGTTTATCATCGACATATTCACGTGTAATCTTCAGTCTCTTTTCTTCCTGGGGGGCTGTGAAGAGTATTTCCTCAAGCAGTTTGGTCATGATCGTATGTAGGCGTCGCGCACCGATATTCTCAGTCGTCTCGTTGACCTTGGCGGCGATCTCCGCAATCGCCTCGATCGCGTCGTCCGAGAATTCCAGCATTATACCGTCGCTTGCCAGTAGCGCCACATACTGCTTGATCAGAGAATTCTCTGGTTCAACCAGGATCCGGCGGAAATCTGCTTCGCTCAGGGACGAGAGTTCAACCCGGATCGGAAATCTGCCTTGTAGTTCAGGGATCAAATCCGAAGGTTTCTTGTTATGAAATGCGCCGGCGGCAATGAATAGAATGTGATTCGTTCTTATCATACCATACTTGGTCATCACGTTTGATCCCTCCACGATCGGCAACAGATCCCGCTGTACACCCTCGCGTGACACATCCGGACCACTTGTTGCGCCGCTGCCGGCGATCTTATCTATCTCATCCACAAAAATGATCCCTGAATTCTCCGCCCGCTGCCGCGCCTCGCTCATCACTTCATCCATATCGACCAGCTTTTCGGCCTCTTCATTCTGTAGATACTTTATCGCCTCCTTCACGGGCATCTTCCTTTTCTTCTTCCGTTTCGGCATCCTGCTGCCAAAAGCTTCTTCCAGGGCAACGCTTAGATCCTCGATGCCGCTCTGGCTGAAGATCTCAATGAAGGGCGCGGTTGCCTGCCGCGACACTTCGAGTTCGACGACGCGCTCATCCAGCTTACCTTGATGCAGAAGTGCCCGCATCTTTTCTCTTGTGTCCCGACCCACACGGTTATCATCCGCTGCGGTTCCCCCTGTTTCGGGCTTGATCGGCGCAGGCAAGAGAATATCGAGTATCCGTTCCTCCGTATATTGCCGGGCTTTTACCTGCACTAGTTCTGTTTTCTCCTGCCGCACCATATTGACCGATATCTCGACAAGGTCTCTGACCATGGACTCGACGTCACGGCCCACGTATCCGACTTCAGTAAAACGCGATGCCTCGACCTTCATGAAAGGCGCCCGCGCCAGGCCGGCTAAACGGCGCGCTATCTCAGTCTTACCCACTCCGGTCGGCCCGATAAGGATAATATTATTGGGATAGATCTCTTCCTTTATCTTACCTTCCACGCGCTGCCTGCGCCAACGATTCCTCAGGGCAATTGCCACTGCTTTCTTTGCTTCGGATTGACTGATAATGTATCTGTCGAGTTGGGCAACTATCTCTTCCGGAGTAGGAAAGGCATCAGATTTTACTGCTTTCGTCGAAGCCTTTACCTCCATCTAGAGCTAATTATATGAAATTATCCAAATCTGTCAAGACAATGGCGAATATCTTTCGGTAAAGCAGCATTCTTGACAAATGCAGAGTTTTACGTAAAATTTTGCGTGAAGGGGTTGTTGCATAGACTGATAATGCTCTTGTCACTTGTGCGCATCGCGAGCGCATTGAATCCAGATAGTGTTTTTCATGACCCCCGAGATATTTTTTATGTCAACCAGCAGGCCGGCGAGATCAGGCTGAAAGTCTCAAAGGGAGAGAGCAACCAGGCATTCCTGATCGTTGGAGCAAGCCGCTGGCCGATGAACATAGGATACAGAGACAGCCAATTCGATTATTATGTTGCCAACCTGACCCGCTTTGACTCGACGCTAGCCTATCGATTCCTCTTGGCCGACGGAACGGATTCTCTACAATTACCACCGCAAGGGCAATTCCGGGCTCTGGCTCCCGTACTGCAGGTGCCCGAATGGTCGGCTGGCAGCATTCATTATTTGATCAATACGGATGGCTTCTTCAATGGTGATCTCACTAATGATCCAACAGAAAAGATAGAATGGCGTGACAAACCAGCAGATTGGGTTTCATACGGCGGAGACATTGAAGGTATTATCCAGAAAATGGACTACATTACATCGCTAGGCCCGGACAATATCATACTTTCCCCCATTTTCACTGCAGCTTCCAACCACAAACTGAACCCGAGAGACTATGCCAGCATTGATCCAGCATACGGTGATACGATTGATTTGAAAAGACTGATCGCGGCAGTTCACGGCGCAGGCAAGAAGATCATCCTGAGTCTGGTGTTCACGCATACCGGCATAGATTTCCCGGCCTTCAGTGATATCGCTACTAATGGACGCTCATCAAGATATGCTGACTGGTACCGTATCAAAACTTGGCCTGCAGATTCTTCAGGCCTTTCGTACAATACATGGCGCTCGGATGATCGCTTTCCTTTGTTCAACCTGCGTAATCAAGCTTTACAGAATTACCTCATCGGTTTCGTAGAATACTGGGCGCACTTCCATCTCGATGGGTTCTACATCGGAGAAAGCGAAGACATTGACCAAGGTTTCATGAAGGCACTGTATGGTTACGTTAAGAAGAAGTACCCTGAGCTACTCATCATAACCAGTGATCCACATACGCGTGCTGGCCCGAATCATGATGGCTGTTTCAGCCGGCAATTCACCAAACTGATGCTTAGGTATTTCGTGGATAAAGATATCTCAGCCCCAGCATTCGACAGCATCATTCGCAACATGCTTTTCTTCGGACCTGCACAAGTAAATTGTGCAAACATAGTCGGATTTCACGACTACTCAAAACGCATAGGGATGCTGGCCGACCGCAGCTTATGCAAAGTAATGTATGCTTTTGCTTTCACCTTCTGCGGCTCACCGATGGTATTTTATGGCGACGAGATAGGCATGACCGATTGCACACCGCTAAATTGGGGCAGCTTCAGTTGGAATACGGACCAGCAGGATGTGGAACTTCTCAATGCGATACGAAGTCTCATCAGGATCCGCAAAGAAAATCCCCAGCTAAAGGACCGGTATTTCTATACTCTCTACGTTGACGATGTAAAAAAAGTATACGCGTATGATCGAGGTGGCATCATCGTGGTCCTGAACTCCGGCCCGAGCCAGTCATTTGTCGAACTGCCGGCCTGGGATGGTACTTATCGCGATTTGATGAACGGCTTAAAATATACTGCCTTCGATCAGAAACTCAAACTTTCGGTTGATCCCTTATCATTCCGGATACTGAAGCGTGAAATTTAAACTCACCACCAGTTTCACGCCGAGAGGTGACCAACCAGAAGCGATCGATAAACTCGTGGAAGTCATTGAAAGTGGCAAAGGTTATCAAACACTGCTCGGCGTAACCGGTTCCGGCAAAACATTCACCATTGCCAATGTGATCGAAAGAACCCAAAGACCTACGATCATCATTTCACACAACAAGACTCTCGCCGCCCAGCTTTATGGAGAGTTCAAGGCATTCTTTCCCGACAACGCGGTAGAGTATTTTATATCATACTACGACTACTACCAACCAGAAGCATATGTTCCGGCAAGCGACCTTTATATCGAAAAGGATGCATCGATCAACGAAGAGATCGAGCGGCTCAGACTGCGCGCAACATCCGCGCTTCTGACGCGGCGCGACGTCATAATTGTTGCCTCGGTATCGTGCATCTACAACATCGGATCACCTGACGAAGTAAAAGAACTTGTGGTATTACTGGAAAGAGGCAAAGAAAAGAAACGCGACGAGATCCTCGATGCCCTTGTCGCGATCCAGTATCAGCGAAATGACATTGATTTCGCTCGTGGTACGTTCCGTGTAAGGGGGGACACAATCGACATACACCCCGCGGACGAACAATACGGGATCAAGCTGGAGACCTTTGACGACCGTATCGAACGCATCCAGGTCTTCGACCCGGTATCAGGGAAAGTCAGCAGAGAGCTGGATAACGTGGTGGTATTCCCGGCCAAGCATTTCATCACGACCAGGCCCAGGATCGAAGAGGCGGTGGTGAAAATCGAAAAGGAGCTCGAAGAGAGGATACGTGAGCTGAAGAGCGAAAATAAACTGCTCGAGGCGCAACGCCTGATGCAGAGAACAAGATTCGATATCGAAATGCTGCTTGAGCTTGGTTACTGCCCAGGTATTGAGAACTACTCGATGCACCTGTCCGGACGGAAACCGGGCGAGAGGCCCTTTTGCCTCATTGACTATTTCCCCGAGGGGTTCCTGACGGTCATCGATGAATCACACGTGACCATTCCGCAGATCAATGGCATGTATGAAGGGGATCATTCACGAAAGACGACCCTGGTCGAACACGGCTTCCGGCTCCCGACCGCGCTCGAAAACAGGCCACTGAAATTCCGGGAGTTCGAATCAATGATCAGCCAGGCAATATGTGTATCGGCAACGCCGGCCGAGTGGGAGATCGGGAAATCAAAGGGCAAGGTGGTCGAGCAGATCGTCAGACCTACCGGAATCGTTGATCCAAAAGTCACGGTCAAGCCTGCCAAGAACCAGGTCGACGATCTGATCGACGAGATACAGAAGCGCGTGGTCAGTGAAGAAAGAGTCCTCGTCACGACCCTCACCAAAAGGATGGCCGAAGATCTGACCGAGTATCTAAATGAAATAGGCATCAGGGTACGGTACATGCATTCCGAGATCGATGCCATACAGCGCGTTGAGATCCTGCGGGGCTTGAGGCTTGGTGAATTCGATGTTCTGGTCGGTATCAATCTGCTTCGTGAAGGCCTTGATCTGCCTGAAGTCACGCTCGTCGCGATCCTTGACGCCGACCGGGAAGGCTTTCTGCGCAGCGAACGTTCGTTGATCCAGACAGCTGGTCGAGCAGCGCGCAACGTACGTAGCGAAATAATAATGTACGCAGACCTCATTACTGATTCGATGCGCAGGGCGATCAAAGAGATGGACCGAAGGAGAAACAAACAGATCAAATACAATCAAGAACACAATATCACCCCAAAAAGCATCATCAAGAGTCACGATGAAATAATGAGGACGACATCGGTTGCCGACCGCATCACAAAAGAAAAGAAAGAAGAGGATCTGGGCATTGAGGAGATCACGAGGCTCTATAAGGAAATGGAAGAAGCTGTTTCCCTACTCGAATTCGAGCAGGCTGCTGAGATACGCGACAAGATAAAATCCATTAAGCGTAAACTGGAACTCCATGAAGGGAGGCAATATCAGAAAGGTCAAAGAGCAAAATAAGCAGACGAGTCAATTCTTAAGGATCGTCAAAGCAGCATTGCGGGAAGACATCGGGCGCGGAGATATCACAACCGATGCGGTTATTGGGGACGCTGACCGTGCCCTCGGCGTCATCTTCGCCAAAGAAGATGGCATACTGTGCGGCGTCGATATTGCCCGGATGGTTTTCAAGCAGCTGGACCCGGCGATCGACTTCCAGAAACAGATGGATGATGGGAGTGTTCTTTCGCCCGGAGCGACGATCGCGATCGTGATCGGTAAGGCCTCGATGTGCCTCAAAGGAGAACGGACCGCGCTCAATTTCCTGCAGCATCTCAGCGGTATTGCGACACTGACCAGACAATTCGTTGACGCGACGAAAGGCAAGATCAAGATCCTCGACACGAGAAAAACCATACCCGGCTTAAGGATCATGGAGAAATATGCGGTACGTGTCGGCGGCGGTACTAACCACCGTTTCGGTTTGTATGACATGGCCATGATCAAAGACAATCATATTCAAATCGCCGGGAGCATCGCCGAAGCGGTCAGCCGGGTGCGCAAGAAGAGAAGAAAGGTCTTCTTAGAAGTCGAGGTAAAAACACTGATTGAACTAAGAGAAGCACTTTCGACCGAGGTGGACAGGATCATGCTCGATAATATGAATAGCAACCTCGTTGCCCAGGCAGTCGAATTGATCCGTAAGGCAGCGAGGAAGATCGAGATCGAGTTGAGCGGCGGCATCAACCTCGATAGCATACCTGATATCGCGGAATCCGGAGCGGATTCTGTCTCTGTTGGCGCACTCACCCATTCGGCCGGGGCGTTAGACATCGCCCTTAAGATGAAACCCCTGGCTCCCAGGTCAATTTGAACAGCAGCGCTCAAGAATTCCTGTACTCCCTGGTGGATTATGAGAAAACAGTAGGTTATGATTATGACCTTGAAGCATACAAGAGATTTCTCGATCTTCTCGATGCACCGCAAAAAGATCTGAAGAATGTAATACTGATCGGTGGAACCAAGGGTAAAGGATCGACCGCGGCAATCGTGAACGCGTGCCTGCTGAGCGGCGGCTACAAGGTGGGATTGTATTCCTCGCCACACCTCTCCAAGGTCAACGAAAGAATAAAGATAAATAACAGGCACATTGCCGATACAGACCTCGAAAACCTCATCACACGTGTAAAGCCTCATATAATTGCGAAAGGCGGCGCACGCTCCTTCTTCGAAGCGCTCACCACGATCGCCTTCATCTATTTTCTGGAAAAACAGACCGATTTCGCAATTCTCGAAGTAGGATTAGGCGGCCGTCTCGATGCTACCAACGCCACTGACCCGCTGATCTCAGTGATCACAAGGGTCGGTTATGACCACACGAATCTGCTGGGCACAACCCTGTCACAGATCACCAACGAGAAGGCTGGTATCATAAGGAACAATGGCAAGTTGATCACCATACACCAAAGATTTGACGCGGAACGGACAGTCAAGCCTATCGCAAAAGACCGTGGTAGCAGCATCATTTTCGCCGACGACCAGCATAAGATTGAAATCAATGATATGTCACTCAGAGGGAGTCACGTCGATATCAGCGGGCGGATCGGCGAAATGAAAACCTTGCTACCCCTGACCGGCGCCCACCAGACCGAGAACCTTTCACTTGCTCTTGCTGTATTGTTCGAGTTAAAAGCAATGGGGTTCTACCTTGGTCTCGATACGATAACAAGTGGCATTGCCAACACACAGCTGCACGGTCGCTTTGAAGTTGTTTCAGAAAAACCGCTCATCATATTCGACTGTGCACACAATGAGGATTCGTTCCGAGCGATGGAGAACACCATGCGGGATTTGAATATCGACAATTTCCATCTGATATTTGGGACCAATAAGGATAAAGATATCACCTACTGTCTCAGGAACATATTCCCAAAAGCCCAACGAGTATTACTCGTTAAATCCGCCAACCCCCGAGCAGTGGAACCAGAAGACCTGTTGGCGGTTGCGAAAAAGCATCAACCCAATGTGAGCATCTGCAATTCAGTTGCCGATGCAATTCATGCCGCGAGTATTAACACCAACAACAAACCCATAATAATTGCGGGTTCATTCTATCTCTGGCAGAAAGAGTGGAAGGTCTAACGATCACAGCAGGATGGTCTGCTCTACCGTATCTTTCCCTGTTACCACGGGCAATCCACTCGATTAAACGGGTAAACCACCCTTTGTCTCCAGCGATATACTTGTCCCTGCACGACTCACTGCAGAAGTAGTGATCAACACCATTCTCAGAGATCTTGAGTTGTGACCGCCGGGTATCTATCTCCATACCACATACCGGATCTTTCTCCGTTGCTATCACCCCCTACTATATTTGACGCATTAGTAGATAAAGAGGTAACACCTTTGTTCTGCCCGGTCTCAGGCACTGATGCAGCGCTGCTGACTGATCATGGCAGAGCGCCGCATATATCTATCTGGATTGGTTTACTCTAAAGTGAAAAGTTATCTCTGCTGTTGGACTATTCCAGATCTTTCTTCATTCTTTCGTAGTCTTGCTTGGTTATTTCTCCCCTGGCATAGCGTTTCTTAAGGATATCGAGCGGAGTCTCCTCGCCATTGCTCCGCTTGATCCACTTCTCACCGCGCACAACGAAGTATATAACAAAACCGATCAAGACCAAGAATATTAGCCACATAAACAAACCTCCGAGACCCCAGGACATATGATCCCAATCATCCATCATGTGCCAACCCCGCGGATAATAACACGTCAAGGTGACGAAGACCGTCATTATCAATGATAACAATATTCTCATGGCACCCTCCTCAGATATTATCGAAGACTCTCTTCAATTTCGATTCCACCTCTACCGCCAAGGGGTGCAGCATTTCATTCTGCACTGATGCCATAGCGGCAGTGGGCTTCATGACACCAACCCAGACGCTGCCGCCTTTCTCGTAGACTATCAAATTACACGGCAACAACAAGCCTATGTTCCACTCGGCAGTTATCGCCTTGTGTGCCAGGTCGGGATTGCACGCACCTAATATCAGATACCGAGGGAAATCTATGTTCAATTTTTCTTTGAATTTGGCCTGGGCATCTATTTTTGTCAGGATCTTGAAGCCTTCCTTCTGCAGTTCCTGCTCGACCTTCTGAAGAGCGTTATCGAATGCTAACTCAGTCTTTTTTACAAAACCGTAATTCATCAAAACCTCCTGATAAAGTATACGGCACAGACTCGATATGTCAACCAAACGCCTATCGCTTCGTCAATGGATGTTGTTCTCGCTGCGCTGCTTCGAACCGTTTCGAATTTTTATGACCTGCTCGACCGGAGAAACGACAATAATCCCATCACCCTTATATCCAGTACGTGCTTTATCAATGATATCATTGATAATTCTCTCCACTTTATTTTCGGCACATACAATCTCAAGTTTCACCATCGTTGTATAAGTACCGGCATGTTGGGTTGAAACCTGGAGCTGTTCTGGATCAACCTCATCGCCGAGCGCCCGGATATCAATGCCCGTAAACCGGGGCGTCCCTATTTTCTCGAGTGCATGGATCACTTTGTCAGCCACATATCTCCGAATATATGCTTTAATGAGTTTCACCTAACCCTCAATATTGTAAAATAACCAATGAGTTCAAGGTCCGCCTCATCCCTTCTTATTATTCATACGTCGTTCCATTATCCATGAATACAAAGTAGGAACCAGGATCAAATTAACAAAGGTCGCGCCTATGAGGCCTCCGATTATCGGCGATGCCATCGGCTTGATAACCTCAGAACCCGCAGACGTGAAAAACATGATCGGCATAAGCGCCAAAATAGTAGTGAGCACCGTCATCATTATCGGCCTGATCCGTAGCATCCCGCCCTGAATGATCGTTTCGCGTACTGCATCTGTATTCAACGGTTTTTTCTCGAGGAATTTGCTCTTAAAAACAGAGAGCAAAACCACGGCATTGTCTGTTGCCACGCCGAACAGCGCAATAAAACCAACCCACACTGCAGTAGAGAATTTAAAGCCCAGCAGAAAAAGAGGAATTATCCCGCCGACAAGTGCGAACGGCAACCCTAAGGCTACGATCAAGACCGAAGGGAGATCCTTGAAGGCAATGTAGAGCAGAAGCAAGATGATTGCCAGACAGATCGGCAATACAACTGACAACCTGTTCCTTGCCTCGACCTCTGACTCAAACTGACCGCTCCACGCCAAATAGTGTCCGGCCGGCATAACGAGTTCGCCCGAAGCGATCTTTTCATCAACAACCTTCTTTGCTTGCCGCACAAAATCCACGAGTCCGGTCACTTCCTGGTCAACGTTGATGAAAACCCTGAAATAGGGCATGGTGTTTTCCGATTGGATCATTGCCGGCCCTCGTGTCTTCCTGAATTTCACCAGAAGGCCCAGCGGCACCTGGGCACCATTCGGAGTCGGGATAAAAAGCCCGGACAACGCTTCCTGACTATCACGGTAATCACGCATGTAGCGCACCCTAACCGGATATCGCTCCCTGCCTTCAATCGTCTGGGTAATATTCATCCCACCCACTACCATGGCAATGATATCCTGCACATTACCCAGATTTACGCCGTAACGTGCGATCTGATTGCGGTCAATCTCGATCTCAAAATACGGCCGGCTGCCAATTCTCTCGGCATAGACGCTCGTGGCCCCTTTCACCTGACTGATTATTGCCTCCAATTGCATAGCAATCTGCTCTATTCTCTTCGTATCATGACCAAATACTTTAATACCCACCGGCGTCTGTATACCGGTTGCCAGCATGTCGATGCGATTGCGGATCGGCTGGGTCATGATCGGACTCACACCAGGTATCCTTGTTTTTTCGTGGATCTCACTGATCAGTTTATCGCGTGTCATGCCCCGGCGCCATTGAGTCTGCGGTTTCAGGTGTATTACCGTCTCGATCATTGTCACTGGTGCCGGGTCCGTGGATGTCTCTGCGCGCCCCAGTTTTCCGACTACCCATTCAACCTCGTTGGGAAATTCACTTTTAATGATCATATCCTGTTTGCGCATGACTTCCATGACCTGCGTTAGCGAAGCACCTGGCAATAGGACGGGCATGAATAGAAGATCGCCCTCATTCAGTGGTGGCATGAATTCCTGTTTAATGAAAAAAGATGCTCCGAGTCCAACGATCAAGAACAGCAGGAAAGAAATCACGATTGTCCGTTTATGATCTAAAGACCATTTGATGACCGGATAATACGATTTTCTAAGCACGCGTGAAATAAGGTTCTCGTCAGCCAAACGCAGACGGCCGCGAATCAAATAATAGGCAAGTGTGGGAAGAAGAAAAACCGCGATCAGCGCCGCCCCAACCATGGCGAATGTCTTGGTGTACGCCAATGGCCTGAACAACCTGCCCGCTTGACCGGTCAATACAAAGACCGGGATGAAACCGATGATCGTCGTAAGCAGCGCAAAGAATACAGGCCGACCCACTTGCTTCGCGCCATCGATACATATCTCCAGGCGCTCGTCCGCGTTCAGCCTGCTATGCTGTTGCGCCTCAGCAATTTTACGGTAGATATTCTCGATCAGGACAGAACCGGCGTCAACCATGACCCCAATCGCAATCGCGATACCTCCAAGAGACATTATGTTGGCGTCAATACCAAAGATGCGCATTAGGATGAATGATATCAAGACGCCGACTGGCAACACGGCGGATATTATCATACCACCAAAAAAATGCAGCAGGAAAATGATTATCACAAAGATCGTGATGAGTATTTCCTGCCATAATGCATCTCTCAGGGTATTCACGACACGACCAATAAGACCGCTGCGGTCATAAAAAGGTACTATCCTGACGCCAGGAGGCAACCCCACCTCTAGTTCTTCTATCTTCTTCTCGATACCCTCGATCACTCTCAAGGGATTCTGACCATGCCGCATCACGACAACGCCACCTGTCACCTCTGTACCGGCTCTATCCAAAGCACCCCTTCTGAAATCAGGGCCAACAGTCACCGTACCGATGTCCCTTATGTAAACTGGGACACCATCACGTGCGTCGACCGCAATGTTCTCAATGTCCTCAGGTTTCTTGATAAAACCCACACCCCTGACTATGAATTCTACACCACCCTCCTCAAAAACCTTTGCCCCAACATCTATGTTTGATCTCCTGACCGCGCTGATAACATTCATGATCGGCACATCGTAGTGCGCCAAGCGGTAGGGATCGATGTCGATCTGATACTGCTTCACATATCCGCCGACTGATGCAACTTCTGAAACACCACTAACCGCGTTCAGCTGATAACGAACATACCAATCCTGGATAGTTCGCAGTTCACCCAGATCATAAGTTGACGGGATCAGTTTCATTCCATCTGAAGGGCAAGTACCACCATGATCGTAAGCTTTTTGCGGATGATCAGGACAGTAATACCCATTCTCTAATGTATACCAGTATATCTGCCCGACCGCTGTGACATCAGGGCCGAGCGTAACCTTCGCATCAGGGGCGATATCGGCCACGGCAAAATTGAGTCGTTCAAGCACTCTGCTCCGTGCCCAGTAGAAATCAACGCCCTCTTTGAAAATGAGATTGACCAGGCCAAAGCCAAACGCAGAGGATGACCGGATGGTCTTGACACCTGGGGTCCCCATGAGTTTTGTTGTCAGCGGATAGATGATCTGGTCTTCCACATCTCGGGGGCTGCGTCCGGGCCATTCGGCATAGACGATCACTTGAAGATCCCCAATGTCCGGGATCGCATCTATCGGGGTATTACGAATCGATAAAATCCCCCAGACGATGAGCAGCGCAAACGCACTGATCACCAGAAATCTATTTCTCAGAGCGATTTCAATCAGCTTCTCGATCATTCAGTCAGCACACTCAATGTCGGTGGACCGCCGGCGCCGGCTCTTTATCCTGGACACCAAGAGCACCGCCATAGCCAATTGCGGCAATGCCGGTCAGACTGCTCTCCGAATCCACCAAGAAGTTACCTTTTGTCACAACTTGCTCGTTTTCAGCTAGTCCGCCAAGTATCGCATAGTAGCGAACCCTTTTGTCCTCGCCGTGCGCATAGGCCTGCGTGCCCAACTTGACGATACGGGGCTCAAATTGCCCTGCGCCAAGGTATACCCACACAAGCTGACGATGCCCAGTATCCAGTACCGCGTCGCTTGGGATCGCCAGCACCATGCCTTTACCGGCAACTCCAGGTTCAACAACTGGAGCGATGATACTTGCTTCGACATACATGCCCGGAGTCAACCCTGGCTCGTCATGATCCAATCGTATCCTGACACTTGCCGCGCGGGTCCTACGATCGAGTACCGGGCTGATGGATTGCACACTCCCCTGGAATTTTCTGCCTGGCAAGGCACCCGACACGACGATCGCGTCCTGCCCCCTTGCTATCCAGCCGAGATCCAGCTCAAATGCTTCGGCATATATCCACGTTCGACCTTCAGGCAGTATGAGTGATTTCTCAGGCTTTCGTGTCTTATTCAGGCTCCTGATCTCCGCTTCATCCATGCCCAGTAATCGCAGTTTGTCCTCCGAGCTCTCGATCAGCTGAGCCGCCCTTTCCTGCGCTATTTCATCGTCCCCGCCAAGTGCCTGCGCCATTTGCACTGCGTTCACATATTCTTCCTGGGCAGTCACCAGGCCAGGATCATAGGCGACCATGCCGACGAGGTGTATTTCTCGATAGAGGTGTTTAGGTGTGGCGGGTATCGTCTTGATACCCGCCAGTTCCATATCCCGCTCACTCAGATTCAATCTATCGTCTGTTTCACTACGCTCATACACCGGGGTCAATGTCATGCCGCAAATAGGGCAATTGCCCTCTTCATCAGCCTTGACCTCCGGATGCATGGTACAGGTCCAGTATTCGATCTTTGATCTTTCTGCTTTCTCGGTATTTGTCGACTGCCCTTTCTGCTGCACATTCATGATATACTTCTCTGGATCCTTCATGAATTCCGTATCACAACCCGGACAACACATGTAGTACAGTTCACCCTTATAGGCGACCACCGGTGTGTTCTCTCGGATCGTGAATTCATCACCGGTTACCACACATAGTGCTTTCGTGCCGATCAGGCCTGTGTCCAGTTCAGTCCTATGCGCCTTCTCGCTACAGGAAATGATCAACAGCACGGTAACCGCGATCAGAAAAATCAACCCTGGAACTTTCCTTTTCAAACTCATAAAACCCCCTTCTTCTCTAGTTATCAAGACCAATGATCTCTGCCAATTCCGCCATGGCGGTGAACAGATTGGCCCGTGCTTCCTCATACTGAAACTCAGTTTCCACAAGTAATCTTTCACTTTCCAGCAGGGTCTGAAAGTCAATCCTGCCCACCTCGTACGCGCTGAGCGCGGATTTAAGTGCGGTCCGAGCTTGAGGCAGGACCGCGTTTCTGTACAGATCGATCGTCTGCTGGTATTTCTCGATCTTCGTCTTCGCCTGTTTCACGGCCAGCCGTGTTGAGTTTTCCGCCAGTTCGTGCCGTGCAGTCGCGCTTTGCAGGCGCGCCGATGCTTCACGAACCGATTTCTGCTGTTTGTCTAAGAACCACAAAGGAACGGTCAAGCCGACCATGTATTTGTTGTTGTTCACACCGACATCCATCTGCTCCAGCGTGTACTTGAACATGATATCAGGTAAGTAAGTCTGTCTGGCCATGGATAATTTGAGTTCTGCTTCGCTTTGCTTTATTTCACTTGCCCGCAGCTGTGGTTGATTTGCTTCGGCCATAGCATATAAATCGGACAAGGCCAGAGTGTCTACTATCTCGGAAGGCTCAGATGGCCTCGCCAGCCGCTCATCCGGTTCGCGGTTGAGCAAGAAATTCAGGTGAGCCTGGATTATCTCAAGATCATCCTGCAGAAGAGCCCGCTGATTTTCCACCTGCGCCAGCCGCACCTGAACCATTAAGACTTCCACCTGAGTAGCTTCATTGATCGAATATTTGTGTCTGGCGACATTATGAATTTGCCTCAAGAATGCTACGGACTTCTCAGTTACTGAAATCCTGCCGTGTAGCAGGAGCAATGCCGCATAGTCCTTTTTCACCTCCCGGATGATGCTCTGCATCCTGCCAACATAGAGCAGCTCAAAATAGTCAGTCTCGTTCCGGGCAAGATCTAAACGTCGGCCGATCTTTGAAGGAAATGGTAGCTGCTGTGCAATACTGTACATCTTCATATTATCCCCGTATTCAGCAGATACAACAGGATCAGGGACGTAGCTGAACCACGATATCTTGGACTCGGCGGCCTCCCGGTCGGCCCAGAGCGCTCTCAGCTCAGGATTATTCGCCTTCGCCTCCTCGAGCAAGTCATCGAGGAGCAGCAGTGAATCAACATGCTCATCACTCGCACCTAGCAGCAGTGATATAAATATTGATAGCAATGATAAGGTGAATCGTGCCATTCTTATATAGAGACGTATCAGTCACTTTCAAGTTACGTAAACAGATGAATCATGTGGTCGATTACAGAGAATGATCGCAACTACGAGAAAAGCCGGTGCTTACCTTAAGACCAGATTAAATTTCTCTGATGGTAAGCACCGGTCGGGAGGAACCAATAGGACAGCTCCTATGCTTTTTTCCCTTTTTGGCTCTCATCCTTTCTGACGCCTGTCCAAGAAAAAAGTTACGCGCCAAACGGCACAGTAACCCTTCACGGGTGTTTGAAATGGTTATCATATATTTTGCACCTGGAACTTCAGATAGGTTGTGGTACGTGGGAAGTGTTAATTAAGCGACGGTTACGGGCCTTCGCATGGACAGTCTGTTTCGTCCATTCCATTCCCGTTCTGCAGGCACTCAATACATTTGTGTTGTTCCATACAAGTCTCGATTGCTTCTCGGACAGTCACCCTGTCGTCCTCACAAACCTGCTCCATGGTCTCCTCGAGCAATGACAACTGCGCATGATTGCACGCCTCAGCATGCGCGATGAGCTGCGCTGCCTCTTCTTCACTCAGCAATTCAATACGATCGATCGCCAGTCCTGTCTCGTTCAGCATGTCGGCTAACAAATCTCGATGAATGGGTATGCCTGGCTGAACGAGGCAAGCAAATTCATTCGTCCTTCGGTCAGCGAACATCAAATGCAGCCTTGCTTTGCCTTCGGCGTCGAAAGTCAGGAAATACTGAACGTCCTCAGCAAGAAGCTTGACCGAATAGAGCGCATCCCCTGGGAGGCTATCGGCACTCAGCATGACCGTGGTCACCGTTGCCAATAGCACGAGCACGACTACTGCGGTGATGCGGACCAGTGCCGGACTGAGAACGAAGATATCACGGATCGAGAAACTCTTTACCTTACGCTTCTCTTCAATGAGGGTCCGGGCCTTTCTCTGGGTTGATGCCACGCGACGGCTGTCAGGTTCGGGCATAGGCAGACCGCGGATCTGCTCGAATAATTCCAATAAAGGTCTGAGCTCAGCCGCGTACTCGCGATATTCACGCAGACAATCTTCGACACTCTTGCCCTTATTAATCTCGGCTATCAGCCGATCTAGTATCTCTTCAATGCCCTTCTGCATAGCCTCGCCTCGAAAAGTATTCCCGCAACGCCCTCAGCGCTCGATACTGAAGCACCTTTACTGCACCCACTGATTTGCCGACGATCGCGGCCACCTCATTATTGGCGTAGCCTTCGACGAATTTCAGGATTATCACCTGTCTTTGTTCATCGGTCAGTTGCTGTAATCCCTTTCTTAGTTTCTCCTTTGTCATGATCTGTTTGCTAATATCCTCAGACTTTGTCAATTCTTTCTCCGGAACATCGCCAAGGCTAACCTCTGAACGCACCCCGCGCTTCCGATAGAAATCGATCAACCGGTTGCGCGCGATACGATAGATCCATGCATGAAAGTTGCCCCGCTGCCGTTTCAAGGCCCTGACTATTTTCAGGACCACATCGCTCGTCAGGTCCTCGGCATCTTCTGGCCGAGGAACACGGTAATACAGAAACGCGTATATCTGCCCATAAACATAAGTACATAACTCGGCCAATGCAGATTCCTCTCCCTGCTTGGCCTGGCAGATGATAGCGGCGAGTTCATCGCGACCAATGTCCCTTTTCATGAATAATGACGAATTATCGCTCATAAAGTTACTCAGCAATTATAGGCATGCCAGCACAAAAGTCAATTTAAAACGAATATGACTCGAACCCAGACAATCACACTCGATTCTTTTGGAACGCTTACCAAGAGTATTGACAATAACCTACTTTTTTGGTAGAATATAGCATGCGATTGACCACGATGACTACTTACGCGGTTCAAGCGATGATCGACCTGGCAAGTCAGCCAGCCGGCAGAGCAGTTGCCCTGCGCGAGATAGCTGATCGCCAGGGTATAAAAGCTAAATACCTCGAGCGGATCTTTTCAAAATTACACCGTGGCGGACTGATAAAGAGCAAGAAAGGGCCGGGTGGCGGCTACTACCTCGACCGTCCGGTCAAAGAAATAAAGATCGGCGAAATAATGACCGCGGTTGGTGAATCCAGCGCACCCGTCCGCTGTCTGTCAGCCAACGCTGATAATTGCTGCTCGCGAAGAGAAGACTGCACTATTCGCCCGTACTGGGAGAAAATGAAAAAGACCATCGACGGTTTTCTCTACTCTTCAACTCTATTCGATGTTATAAAAGCAAAAAAGCAATGAAGTTTAACGCTTCAGACTTAGGAGGACTTTCCCTTGGCAAAAATGCCTGAGATCGGCAAGATATCTGCCGACGTCTTCAATCAACTGATCTATCCCCACCTGGGAGCAAAGCGTCCGGAAATTCTGGTCGGACCCCAGCACGGCGTGGATGTCGGGATCATTGAGATCGGTAACCGGGCCGTGGCCATGACCAGCGATCCAGTATTCATCGTACCTGAGTATGGTTTCCGGCGTGCCGCCTGGTTCGCCACCCATATTCTGGCATCCGATGTGGTGACATCTGGACTGCCACCCAGTTATCTTTCCATTGATCTCAATCTTCCTTTGTCGATGACCGAAGAAGAATTATCGCTCGTGTGGAACACTATTGATGAAGAAAGCAAGAAAATGGGTATGGCCATTGTCTGCGGTCATACGGCACGTTACGACAACTGTCATTATCCCATGGTGGGAGGCGCCACGGTCCTGGCCGTTGGCGACATTGACGCATACGTGACCCCGAGGTTCGCTCGCGCCGGCGACGCGATCATCATTACCAAAGGGCCGGCAATTGAAGCCGCCGGGATCTTTGCCACCATGTTTCCCAACCACGTCGCGAGAGAATTCGGCAGAGAGTTTGCAGAAAAAGCACAGAGCATCTTTTATCAGATGTCGGTCGTGGAGGACGCAATGACCGCGGTCCAGGTCGGCGTTCGTGACAATGGCATTTCAGCCATGCATGACGCGACCGAGTGCGGGATATGGGGCGGTTTGTATGAGATCGCACAGGCCGCCGGATTAGGTGCCCGCATCGATCAAGAGAAGATCGTCATCGAAGAGCAGGTCCTTGAGATATGCAGACTCTTTCGCATCGACCCCTATAAATCAATAAGCGAAGGTACTCTAATACTGACTTGCCGGCCGCATAAAGCAAACAACCTTGTCACGATCCTCGATAAAAAGGGGATCAAAGCTTCGGTTGCCGGCGAACTCATCGCGCAAAAACACGGAATACTTCTGCGCACCGAAGGCAAGGAACAGCCCCTGGAGCACCCGCGGGTAGATCCTTTCTGGCACGCCTTCTATAGTGCACTGCAGAAACACCGGGAACTGGAATCTCAGTGAACGAAAAAGACACATGATCTATCTTGACTACAATGCAACCACACCCACCGATCCGCGGGTCGTGGACTCCATGCTCCCTTACTTCCACGATATCGCGGCCAACCCCTCATCGAGTCACAGCGCCGGGCACGAGGCGCGCGATGCCGTGGAAAAAGCACGGGCCACATTGGCAAGCTTCCTGGATTGTAAAACTGATGAGATATATTTCACGGCCGGCGGCACCGAAGCGGACAATATTGCGATCAAGGGTTTAGCCTTTGCCCAAGACAAACGCAAGAAGATCATTGCCTCGGCCATTGAACACCACGCCGTACTTCATCCTTGTGAGTATTTGCAGAAATTTGGTTACCAGTTCGTCAAGGTACCGGTCGATGAATACGGTATCATTGACCTGTCCTTGCTTGAGCAAGAGGTGGATGATAACACCCTGCTCGTCTCGGTCATGCACGCCAACAACGAAGTCGGCACCATTGAGCCGGTCAGGGAGATAATCCGTATTGCCCACCGCCGAGGTGCGATCTTTCACACCGATGCCGTGCAGACGATCGGCAAGATACCGGTTGACTTCAACGACATGGCGATCGACATGTTGTCTCTATCCGGCCATAAATTCTATGGCCCCAAAGGAATAGGGGCACTCGTCGTCAGAAAGGGTATCCGCTTTGATGCCCTGAGCCACGGCGGTCACCACGAAGGCACCAAGCGTGCCGGCACCGAAAATGTACCGGGCATCGTCGGTCTAGGCAAGGCATGTGCCATCGCCTCCGAGGAAATGGCCAATGAGGAAGACCGCATCCGGCAATTGCGGGATAGATTATGGCATGGTTTGAACGCGCATGTGTCGGAGCTCAAGCTGAACGGACATCCTGAAAAAAGGCTGGCCACCACGTTGAATTTCAGCGTGCGTTATATCGAAGGTGAATCCATGCTCCTGCACCTTGATATGCAGGGCATATGCGCATCGAGTGGCTCTGCATGTACCTCGGGCAGTCTCGAAGCCTCTCATGTTCTGCTCGCAATGGGTGTACCGCACGACCTGGCCCATGGTTCCTTACGTTTCTCGCTAGGCAGATTCAATACTGAAACAGAGATCGACAGAGTCATCGAAGTCTTTCCTAATATCGTTGCCAAGCTAAGGGCAATGTCCCCGCTGCACAAACAAGATACAAAAGGAGTGTAAATGCAATACTCACAAAAAGTAATGGATCACTTCATGAACCCGCGCAATGTTGGTGAGCTCGAGCACGCGGACGGCACTGGCACTTGCGGCAACCCGGTATGCGGTGATCTGATGATCTTCTACGTGAAGATCGAGCCTCGGGTTGATGACATAGATGTAGCACGCATCGCCGATATACGCTTCAAGACTTTCGGCTGCGGAGCGGCGATTGCCGTCGCCTCAATGGCCAGTGAAATGGCCAAAGGAAAAACCCTGCGTCAGGTCATCGACATGTCACGGGATGATGTGGCAAACCAGCTCGATGGCCTGCCACCCGTTAAAATGCACTGCTCAAATCTCGGTGTGCAGGCGATTCAGGAGGCGGTGAAGGATTACCTGGCCAAGATCGGCAGAGATGATCTTGCCGCGCAGATCAAGGGCTGTTCAGACAAAGGAACAGCAGGAAAGACATAGCCCGTACAACCAAGCCCTGTCTCATTACCGGGCTTAACATATTGTTGAAATATTCCCGACCATATATATAATGAACGTAGCAAGATATCCATAAAAGTGTTAATATTAGCTAGATAATACTATGTCCGAGCGCGACGATATTATCCATCTCATACAGAGGGCAATTGACAACGATGAACAGGCGTGTAGCACGATTCTGAACATATATAAAGGAAGGATATTCAGCTACGTATACCGCATGGTGAAGAATTATCATGATGCTGAGGACATCACCTTTGATGCGTTCATCAAGTGCTTCAATGCACTGCCAAGTTTTGACACCTCCAAGTCGTTCACGACCTGGCTGTTCACGATAACCCATAATGTCGCAATGGACTATTTCCGCAAGAACAAGCAGGAATACGAGTATTTTGATGAGCGCCACGCCAGCACTGAGAATCTGGCCGAGGATTTTGCGCAACAGCGGAAAATGGAGAGGATCGACCAAGCAATCCTTAAACTTACGCCTGTTGACCGCGAACTCGTCATTCTCTTTCACAAAGAAGAGCACACTTATGAGGAGATCAGCGAGATCACACATATGCCAGTGACCACTATCAAGACCAGGCTGCACCGGGCACGAAAAAAGCTCCGACTCCTGGTCCTTGAGCACGCTAAGAAAGCATGAAACCTATGCGCACCTTTTGCGTATTACCTAATGATGAAGCATAAAGAGATCGAAAGACTAATCCAAAAGCAACTAGACCGGGAAATAAGCCCCAACGAGAAACGTATGCTGGACAAGCATCTGGCGCAATGCCCCCAGTGCGCCCAATTCTCTCAGGAAATGATCGAAACCAGCAAGTCACTCGCTGGGCTAGGCCAGTTCTATCCTGGGGCTAATTTCAATGCCCGGGTACTGGCTGAGCTCGGTCTTAAAAGACGCTTCGTGTGGAAAAAAGCCGGCATTGCCTTTGCCGGCAGCTGGGTGGCCGCGCTCCTGTTCTTTGTCTATTCGCCCCTGCCCGGTCAGGTACTTGCCTGGCTCACCACATCATTCCCGGCAATGATCAGATTCTTCAATAAGGTTGAGCTGGTCATCACGTCCTTGAGTCAGGTTATAACACCGCTGTTCAAGAGCTCGCTAACCACTGTGAATCCGATGATTGGATTGGTCTTCAGCATTATCTTCGTCTATTTCTTAGGAAAAGCATTGCAAAAGGAGGTAAGATGCAAGGCCTAACAATAATATTACTCATAGTTACTGCTCTGGCTGGACAATCCCTGACCGCCGATTACGCCTATGTCGGGGAATTACCGCCGGTTGAAGTAACGGCAACAAGATATGCAAACGAAGATATGGCATGGAGCGGATTAATGCCTGCGGTCGAAGTCACCGCACCCCGCTACGAGAAAGAAGATATCACCTGGGCAGGAATGATGCCATCGGTCGAAGTCATTTCTCGAGCCTACGGACGCAAACCAGAAATGAAATCCTTGGACCATAGTTCCTCGTACGCACCGGCGCTACTGGTGCAAAAAGCGCCGGAGCCGTGTTGTGATTTCGATCTGGAAATTTCTGATCTGCAGATCCTGCGTGCCATACCAACCGCCACGACTTTCAGCGGTGATTATCACCTAACTGAAAACGACACGATCGACGAGGATGTTACGGTAACCGGTGGCAGCGCCAGGATCGACGGTGTGATCAGTGGCGATCTGGCCGTAATGGGTGGCACCGTCGATATCCGGGGAACGGTCGACGGCGACGTAGCAGTGCTCGGCGGCAATCTCGACCTGACCGGCCTGATCGATGGCGACGCCGCAGTATTTGGCGGTAACATTAAGAACCGCGGGACCATCGACGGCGAACTCCATGTCATAGGCGGCACGGTTTACCTCGATTCAGGATCTGTTGTCACCGGCGATATTAGCATGGTTGGCGGCACGGTCGAGCGCGACGAGAATGCCGAAGTCCTTGGCAAGGTTGAATCGGTGGAGATCAAGGCCCTGGAAAGGGTCTTGCCACGTATCAGCCGTGCATTCCGTTTTCCGAGAATGATACCTGGTGCCCAAGCATTTCCGCGTGCCATATTTCTGGGCATGTTGGTGGTTCTTTATCTGTTCAATATTCTTATCGCCCTCATATTTCCCAATGCCGTCGATAGAGTGAGGACGAAGATCGAAGAGGGCATATGGGCTTCGGTTGGTCTCGGCATCGCCCTGCAGTTACTTTTCGTGCCCATAATAGCACTTCTCGCCGTCTCGATCATCGGCATACCGCTCATTGTTCTGTTACCGCTGGCGGTTTTTCTCGCCACGTTGTTCGGAATCTCAGCACTCTCCCTGACCGTGGGCGACCGTGTCTGCAAGGGATTCAACTGGAAAGTTGAAAGTCAGCTTGGCAGGCTCAGCATCGGCTGGCTCGCGATCATGCTCATACCGATCGTTCTTGTCATTATCGGGCCCCCGGTCTTCGTGCTCGGTTTCGTGATCGTATACATCGCGCTGACCATTGGTCTGGGCGGCGTGGTCTATGCGCTCCTTAAGAGAAAGCCCAAAGAAGCGAAGAAATAGGTAACACCATTTGCATGAGGCCAGACCACAAAGGTCTGGCCTTTTTTTTCATATGTTCACTGCTTGCACATATTGAAATCCATGCCTCTTGGTGTATAATAAAAAATGACCGCGATCGAACAGGCTAAGCAACTGGCCGCCAGCCGTGAATATGATAAACTGGAAGACCTATGGACGGATCTGATCACGGAAAAGGATATTGACCCACAGGAATATTGCAGAATAACCGACGTCGTAAAAGAAGCTGGTGAACTTGAACGGGCCACTTTGCTGCTCGAGTTGCTGAGCGATCACCACGAATCACAACGTGCATATGACAATGTGCTCAAGATTTTGAAACATATGCTGCAGTATCACAAAGAGAGCCCGCAAGTACGTAGAAAGCTCATCAGCATTTACCGGAAGAAACATCAGAATTCGCTGCATGTCGAAGACTATCTGGAACTCTCCGGATTGAGCAAAGATGACCCAATAATGAAAGCCATACATAAATTCGAGGACTACGTGCAGTACGATATCGGCCGCTATTTCTTCTTTGAACGGTACGGACTCGGCCAGGTTGTTGATGTGAATCCTGAGAAACGAGAGATCATCGTCGATTTTGAAAAAAAGAAGAAGCATTTTCTCACCCTGGACGTTGCCCGAGGTGTGCTGACACCAGTCAATGAGCATCACTTCCTTTACCAGAAAAAAGAAAACCCATCATCGTTGAAACAGCTCGCCTCTGACCAACCTGCTGAGCTTGTCATCCTCCTCCTTAGCAGTATCCGCAAACCCCTTACCGCATCAGAAATAAAGAACCATCTGGAAGGGATCATCGACCGCGCCGATATCAACAGATTCTGGGAACGAACTCGTAAAATACTTGAAAAACATGACCACGTAAAGGTCTCGGGCCGTGCAACCAAGGCATACACTTTCGCCGCGTCGGCTGAGGACAAAAAGGACCAGGCCATTGATGCATTCCATAGGGCCGGGATACAGGAAAAATACCTGCTGGCCGAGGAATATAGCGCGAAATTGCCCGCGATCTTTGAAACACTCCTGCCCCACCTGAAAAAGCTGGTCAATCAGATAAAGGATGAACATCCGGGTATCGCGGTCGATATCATGATGCTGAGTGACACACAGAATACATCGAGCGATTCCATTCAAGCGATTTGTGAGATTCTGAATTCCAGTATTCCCGAAGTCATACTGAAGGATATGGCGAACCTTGAACATCAAAAGAAAGTGCTTTCCATGCTACGACAAGAGAATCCGGCAGTATGGAGCAAGACGGCTACCGAACTCATTTTCGTGAATGACGACTTTAGACTTCTCGACGCACTGGCCGATCAGTTGCAGGACTCCCCAGAGCAGCTGGAGGATATCCATCACAAAATCCTTGCTATGCCCAAGCAATATCCCAAACAATTCCACTGGATGTTGAGAAAGATCGCCGCCGGCACCCTCGATGAGTATCTCAGGCCGACCTTGATCCCGAGATTGATCGACAGCCTCGATTATGTGAGCGGCGTGAAAGCCGTGGTGAAGGAAATCCTATCGTTGACCCGCTTTGACGCATTGCTATCCGGCGCCAAGATCGATGAAGCCTCGAGGATCCGAGATGCGGTAGGTAAAAGCGGCACTCTTACCGTGTTCGAAAAGACGAATTTCATGAGGATCATCGAGCACTATTTCCCCGATCTTGCAGAAGCAAAACCGGACATCGTGTATACCACCCACGCTGCACTACAGAGAAAGCAAGATGAATTGGAACAAATACTCACGGTTGAGATCCCGGAAAACAAAAAAGAGATCGGACGCGCCCGGGAGTTTGGCGATCTGAGCGAGAATTTTGAATATAAGGCGGCAAAAGAAAAACAAGACCAGCTGTATGAAAGGGCCAAGGCAATCGAGGCAGATTTGCTGCGTGTGAAACTGATCGAACCCGACAGCATGAAAACAGACCGCGTCGGCGTCGGTACCGCGGTAGTCCTGAAGAGAGCCGAAGGCAACTCGCTTATCACCTACCAGATACTCGGGCGCTGGGATACAGACCTGGAAAAGAATATCATATCTAATGAGGCACCTCTTGCCTGCACCATGATGGGCAAGAAAGTCGGCGACCCCGTTGAGATCGAGGGCATTGCCTATGTGATTGACCGAATAATCAAGGCTGGTGACGTAGAGGAAACTGGCCGGCAGTAACATTAAACCATTTAGCCTGTCCGCATTGTCCAAAGAATGAGGAGGTACCAAATGAAAAAAATGATCATGATTATGATCATGGCCTTGCCGCTGTTCTTGCTCGGTGATAACGAAATGACGGGCTTCCTTGGGGTTTCAACCGAGGATTTGAGTGAAGCAATGAAGGTCGCGCTCGGAATAGAACACGGCGTCCTCGTCGATAGGGTCCATGAAGATTCACCCGCGGAACAGGCCGGTATCCTGGTCGGAGATATCATCACCGAGATCGACAAAGAACCAATCTCCAGCTACAAAACTTTGAAAGCAGCAGTAAGCCCAAAGCCTGACAAACGTGTCTCCGTCACCGTTTACCGCAAAGGTAAGAAGATGTCGCAGACCGTAATCCTCGGTGCACGAGAAAGATCAAAACTGAAGTTCGAGTTCGACATACCCGACATCCCCGATTTGAAGGTCGTACTTGGCACCAAGGAATTACAGGAACATATTGACGACCTTGCACAAGAGATAGAAAAGCTAAAGCAAGAGATCGAGCAGATAAAAAAGCAATTAAAATAGATCACCGGGGCAAAGGCGAAACGGCCTACATTGCGACTTTGCCCCATTCTGTAAGAAACCTGCAGAAGATTGACAAGTAACGCGGTGTGCGTATACTTCGCTCATGGAATTCAAGATCGCGAGACTCGACAGGGTCGCAACCGTGGTTACGGTACTGGTCACTGTGCTTCTTATCGCATTGTCAGTATTTTTCGTTCTCGAGGTGCCCTACGGGTGGATCTTCGCCATCCTGATGTTATCGATCATCGCACTCTCATACCTGTTGAGCCCGAACAGCTATTCTATCGAGGGCGGAAAACTGACGATCCGCAAAGTCATCGGCAAGAAGATCATTATCCCTCTGCAAGAGGTCCAGGGTCACTCAATAATCCCCAACCTAGCCAAGTTGCGTATCGCACGCACCTTTGGTAACGGAGGCTTGTTTGGCTATTACGGCCTTTTTTCAACGCTCGAATATGGAACAATGAATTGTCAGCTGACAAAGCTCAAAGAGGTTTTCCTCATAAGGACCACCAAAGGAACATATGTGATCTCGCCTGCTGAACTTCCAAAATTCAAGGAATATTTTGAAAACACGGTGCAGGGATCAGGAGGTAAGATCCTGCCCATGGCACCAACCGCCGCTGAAACGGTGAGATACGCCAATCCCCTGATCCTCCTCCTTCCGGCCGCGATACTGATCTTGACCGTAGTCATTGTTTTATCACTCTATTCTGGGTTGCCGGAACGAATTGCCGTACATTTCGATCTGCACGGGAATCCTAACGGCTGGGCATCCCGAACATCCTTTGTCATATCGGGACTCATCCCTGCCGCCGTTCTATTCACTATCTCGACGATGATCTTCTTCCATGTACGCAGAACAACGAACAAAGTCACGCTGCCTTATCTGATCGTCGGGCTTTTCACCGCCTTTCAGCTTTTTACTGCCTATGTGTCCGTTGATACATACTGGGTGAACCGGTACGGTTCACATCTCATCCAGTTTCCCTACATTATCATTATCTATGTGGTGATCATCATCGCCCTGCTTTTTGTCTACTATCGAAAAACGAAGATCAGGGTATAATCGCAGTATCTACAAGCTTTCTTACAATTACTTGAATAATTGCTTACCCCTACCGACAATCGTATTCAGCTGTTCCTTGAAATAATCTGTGCTTTCGACTATATGCTTGGGAATCTGCTGGCAATAGTATTCCCAGGAACGACGGATCTCCGGACCCAGGAGCTGAGCTATGTTCCCATCCCGGATACCTTGCTCAACGCGCGCCTTGTTATACAATACCAGATCACTTGCCAGCGCTTTGGCCAGACGGCGCGCTCGTGCATGCCACTTCTTGTCCTCCTCGCTCATATGTTCTTCTGAAAGATGAGCCTTCCGCTCAACTGATTCTTCTACCGCCTTGCGCTCGGCTTCTGCTCTCTTGGGCAGAACAAGGGAAGGAGGTTTTTCCACAAAAGGCGGAGGAGGAGTAGTTCCTGTTTGCTCGGGCTGGGATGCTGCTGTGGTATCAGTTGTGAGCCCAGGCACCTTCTCTTCTCCTGACACCGATCGCTTGATGTACATCACGTTGCCACACCTCTTGCACCTGACTTTTACGCCGGTCGCCGGGATTTTCCGTTCATCAATGTTGTATTTTGTATGACAGTGTTCACACTCAGCAATCATGGCTTATCTCTTCATATATCAACTGACACCTTGTCCTCAATTCACTCATTGTACCATTATTCTCGATCACATAAGAAGCCATTCCCAGCACTTCCTCATCATTCCTCTGCAGCGACACTATACTTTCAAAGAGCTTTTCGCTGATCCCCTTGGCTTTTGCCCGGGACAGCATCAGCTCGCGCTTCGATCTAACCAGTATCGGGTAGTCAACGATGTCATACACCTCTGGCCAGTCGAACAACAGAGCGGCATCGATGACTACTTTACCCGACCTGATCGCCTCGACCTGCCCGATGATGCGCCGCGTCAAGAGTGGATGAGAGGTACGGTTGAGGAATCTCAATTTTTCTCCATCCGTGAATACCACTTCACGGAGCTTTTCCTTATTGACTTTTCTACCTGACACTATCGCCTTGCCAAATTCTGCTTCCAATTCCTCAACTATCTCGGGCAATACCTCCCAGCCGATCTCATCGGCCGAAACATATCGGGCACCGAGCTCTGCAAACATCTTGCTCACCGTCGTTTTGCCTGTACCAATATTCCCCCCAACCCCAATGACCGCCTTGGTTCCTGGTCGCATACATCCGTAGCATCAAATGCGCTTCAGGCAGAGTGTAACATTGTGCCCGCCAAACCCAAGTGAATTACTGAGTGCGTAGTCAAACTCCAGTTGCCGTGACTGTCCCCGAACAATATCCAGCCCCTCGCACTCCGGATCGGGTTCGTCAAGATTGATGGATGGATGCAATATCCGGTCTCTCATCGAAAGTATCGTGACCACGGTCTCAATCGCACCGGCTGCCCCGAGGCTATGACCGAGCATGGACTTCGTTGCATTGAGAACCAACTTCTTGGCGTGTTCACCAAACAGGTCTTTGATCGCCCGCGCTTCAAATTTGTCGTTCAATTCGGTCGAGGTACCATGTGTGTTTATATAAGCAATATCCTCCAGTTTGCAGCCTGATTCCTTGATCGAACGCGCCATCGACCTACGTGCACCTTCTCCTTCTGGAGCTGGTGCCGTGATATGATAGCCGTCGCCAGTTGCACCAAAGCCCACGATCTCGCAATATATCTTCGTTCCCCTGCTCTGGGCAAACTCCATTTCCTCGAGGATCAAAGAAGCACCACCCTCGGCAATTACAAAACCATCGCGCCCGACATCGAACGGACGGGATGCCTTTTGCGGTTCCTCATTGCGACGCGAAAGAGCACGCATATTACTGAAACCCGCCACCGCAAAAGGGGTAACCGATGCTTCAGCACCACCACTGACTATGACGTCGGCATCACCGTATCTTATTGCGCGAAATGCTTCGCCAATCGCGTGTGCGCCAGAAGCACATGCTGAAACCGTCGTGAAGTTAGGTCCCTTCAATCCCCAGTGTATTGATACATAGCCCGATGTCATATCGCTTATCATCATGGGGATCAAGAAGGGGGATACACGGCTCGGCCCATGGTTGATGAACTTGGTGTATTCGGTTTCCCATGTCTGCAGTCCGCCGATGCCCGATCCGATTATCACGCCAATACGATCGGGATCATACTTCGAGAAATCAATCTTGGCATCCTCAACCGCCTCAATTGCGGACCAGAGAGCAAACTGCACACACCGGTCAAGCCTGCGCGCTGACTTGGGAGGTATTTTTTCCTCCGGCCGAAAGCCCTTGACCTCACCCGCAATCTTGACCACATGCTGCGACGTGTCAAAAGATGTGATCTCTGCTATGCCGCTCGTGCCATCCAGCAATTTCTCCCAGGTGCTCTTAACATCGCTGCCCAGCGGCGTTATCGCACCCAGACCAGTAACAACGACCCTTCTCATTTCTGCTTCAACTTCTCCTCAAGATAGGAAACTGCTTTGCCAACGTTATCCAACTTTTGCGCTTCTTCCTCAGATATCTGAAGGCCGAATTTCTCCTCGAAGGCCATTATCAGTTCAACCGTATCCAACGAATCCGCACCAAGATCCTCGATGAACTTGGCATCTATGGTAACTTTTTCAGGTGGTACATGTAACTGCTCGACTATTATGTTTCTCACATCATCAAAAAGCGCCATGTTACTCCTCCTTTTTTAGGCTAACGATGACACGATCCCGAACCCCCGTGTCCCTTACTGCATCACCATTCCACCGTCCAGACAGATCGTCTGTCCGGTGATATACGCTGCCTGATCCGAAGACAGGAAAGCCACAAGATTTGCCACATCTAGAGGCTCACCAAATCTGCCTGCAGGTATTGACCTCAGATAATTCTCCTTCATGTCCTCAGGTATCACCTCGGTCATCCTTGTCTTTATGAATCCGGGAGCAATTGCGTTCACGAGAATGCTGCGCCGGGCAAACTCCTTGGCACAAGATTTGGTCAGGGCAATTATGCCTGCCTTGCTTGCCGCGTAATTGGCCTGCCCGAAATTGCCGATCAACCCGACAACCGAAGCCATGTTGATGATCCGGCCGTAGCGCTGCTTGATCATATATTTGGCTACTGCCCGCGTCATGAGAAAACAGCCGGTGAGGTTGACCTCGAGCACACGGTCCCAATCATCCTTGCTCATGCGGATCAATAACTTGTCGTTGGTAATACCCGCATTATTGACCAGCACATCTATCCGGCCGAATTCTTTGAAGATCGTATCAACTGTTTCAGTTACTTCGGATTCATCCGCGACATTGAGCTTGTAGAAACGAGCCAGCGCACCAATTCCCGAAACCAGCTCCTCGCCATTTTTAACATCAACATCACAGACAGCCACCTGCATGTTGTCTTGTACGAGTCTTCTGGCGATTGCCGCTCCAATACCTGTAGCACCGCCGGTCACGAGCGCAATTTTACCTTCTTCTGCCATTTGAAAATTCTATTCAATTTTAATATGATGTCAAGTGCATGGCGCCGGCAGGCCAGGCAAAAAAAAGCCCCGCCTTGAGGCGGGGCTTTAATATTCGTTCACTCTACGTATTCTGAAACTGTTGCCAGCGCGTTTTCAAATTTGCGTCAGCCATGGTCGACATAATGTAATCACAAAAATCACGGCCTGTCGCTCCGGTATCGCGACCGGTCATGACCAACCTCTTCTCATACTGCCCGCATATGTCCAAAGCCATTTCGAGCTTTTTCCCAAGCTCAACATAGCCAATATGATTAAGCAGCATTGCACCGGCCCGTATGACACTACTCGGATCCGCATACTGAGCGCGTCCTTCCTTGACCATACGCGGGGCACTCCCGTGTATCGCTTCAAACATCGCATAGCGTTTGCCTATATTCGCGCTACCTGCGGTACCGACGCCACCCTGGAACTCTGCAGCCTCATCGGTAAGAATATCACCATAGAGATTGGGCAGGACCATGACTTTGAAATCCCGACGCCGCTTCTCGTCCACGAGTTTTGCCGTCATGATATCGATGAACCAATCGTCCGCGTTTATTCCCTGGTATTCCCGAGCTATCTCATAGAATGTCTTCAGGAAAAGACCGTCGGTGGTTTTCACCACATTTGCCTTGGTCACCGCCGTCACCCGGTCAAGCTTATTCTTCTTTGCATAGTCGAATGCCAGTCTGATTATACGTTCGCTCCCCGGTTTTGTTGTGAGTTTGAAATCAATAGCAATGTCCGGCGTGACCTCGACCCCGTACGGACCAAGTGCATAAACATCCTCGGTATTCTCACGGAAAAACATCCAATCGATACCCTGGGCAGGAACGCGCACCGGCCGTACGTTGGCAAACAAATCAAGTTCCTTGCGCATCGCAACGTTGGCGCTCTCAATATTAGGCCAGGGATCACCTTTTTTCGGCGTTGTCGTTGGTCCCTTCAGAGTCACGTGACATTTCTTGATCTCGACAAGCACCTCGTCAGGAATGGGTTTGTTAACCTCAGACCTACGTTCAATGGTCAGACCTTCGATCACGCGGAATTGGACCTTGCCCTTGGCAACATCTTCTTTAAGCAGCTGTTCCAGGACCCGCTGTGCCTCGCCGGTTATGTACGGACCGATCCCGTCGCCACCGATCGTACCAATGACGATCGGCTTCAGCTGTGCATAATCAATCCAATCCAGTGCCCTTTTCAACCGTTTGACCCTGGCGATCTGGGTTTGGAGAATGCCCCCGAAATGCTGCTGGGCTCTGACGATCGAATCCGGCAATGCACTTTTCTTCACGACTTTCTTTGCGGTCATCTTCTTCGATTTTCTGTTCTTCGTCGTTCTCTTTGCCTTTTTCACCTTCTTCATCATCTTCTTTTTCTTCTTTTTCATACTATGATCTCCTTCTGACTAATCCAATTTAAAATTGCCGTGCTTCTCGATATGCGCCAAGAGTCCACCATCGTTCAGGATATTCAACATCGCTTTGGGCAATGGATGGGCCTGGAGTACAACCCCCTTGGTTTCGTTCTTTATGACCCCGGCCGCGAGGTCGACCGTGAGCTCATCCCCCTGGTCGATCTTATCTGTGTCGCACTCGAGCAGAGGCAGTCCCACGTTGATCGCATTCCGGTAGAAGATACGTGCGAAAGACTTCGCCAGTACGGCCGCAACACCCGCGAGTTTTATGATCGTAGGCGCATGCTCGCGCGAGCTTCCTAAACCAAAGTTGTTGCCCGCAACGACAAAATCGCCCTTTGCTAGTTTAGAGGCAAATCCTTCATCAGCATCTTCGAGAACGTGCTTCGCGAGTTCGGGAAGATTTGAACGCAAATGAAAATATCTACCCGGGCAGATCAGATCGGTGGAAATACTATCCCCGAACTTCCACGCCTTTCCTTTGAGCATCATGACTTACCTCCTGGCGCGGGTTCTCAACCCTTGGCAACCGCTTGTTTAGCCCATTCTGTGGTCACCGATTTAGGTCTTTCGATCGCCTCGCCCAGTGCCCGGCTCACGATGAGTTGCGCACACATACCCATGGCACGGGACACGCCAAAAAGCACTGTGTAGTATTCAAATTCGGTTAGACCAAAATGGTACAAGAGACAACCGGACCCAGCATCGACGTTTGGCCAGGGATCCTTGGCTTTACCATGCTCTTTCAGAACGCCCGGCACGATATTAAAGACCTTGTCAACGATCTGGAAATACGGATCATCCGCACATACCCGCGCGCCGAATGCACGGAAAGCATCGAAGCGTGGATCAGTGATCCTCAGGACGGCATGGCCGTAACCTGGAATGACCTGACCAGAATTCAAGGTATCCCATGCAAACTGCTTCAACTGTTCATCAGTTGGCACGCCGCCGAACTTCTCTTTGACCATGATCACCCAGCGAAGACATTCCTGGTTTGCCAGACCGTGTAGGGGACCGGCAAGACCATTTAGTCCGGCCGAAACGGCGTAATAAGGATCGGAGAGTGCTGAGCCGACGCAATGGCAAGTGTGGGCACTGACATTACCGCCCTCGTGATCCGAATGGAGGACCATATAAAGACGCATCAGATTGGCGAATTCGCCACTCGGATCTGGAATACCCAGCATACGCGCATAATCTCCAGCCCAATCAAATTTCGCATCGGGCGCGATACGCGGGCCCTTATTGAACCTCATACGGTATATGCCCGCGGCCAGCGTGGGCAGTTTACCAACGAGATCAAGGCAATCCTCGAGCGTGTACATCCAGTACTCTTCCTTCTTTATACCCTCGGTGTACTTCTTCCTGAAGACAGATTCCTTTTCCATGGCCAGAATACCAAGGCTGAACATCACCATTGGGTGAGAATCCTTGGGCATCGCTTCCAGTATTTTCCACACATAGTCAGGGACCTCGGCGCGGCCCTTCATGTCTTTCTTCATATCCTCGAGTGCCGCATCATCAGGCATTTCGCCGGTTATCAAGAGGTAGAATACCGCTTCTGGTAGTTTGTCTTTCAATTCAGCAATCGGACGCCCGCGAATGATCAAGCCTTTCTCAGGCGGGACGACCGAAGTATCACAAACAAGAGCCTTGACACCACGCATGCCGCCGTAGGCCTGGGCAAGCGTGACATCAGATATCTTCTTGTCACTGTTAGCTTTCACAAAACCTTTTATATCCTCCCGCAAAGCAGGAATTGTCTGCGCCAATTTGTCTTTCAGTTTAGCCATTTTATTACCTCCTTACTCCATATAGTTACTAACTTATGTTAATTTCTCTTACGTCTTGTGACTCGTCTACCCGACGTTCGTGGCTTGCGGCGCGCGAATGCTTTCCTCGGATCGCTGATCTCACCGGTAATTGCTGAATACGCCGCAGTCGCCGGCGAAGCCAGGTAGACAAAACCTTCAGGATTGCCCATCCGGCCACGAAAATTCCTATTGGCGGTCGAAAGACATACTTCACCGTCACCAAGCACACCCTGATGGACGCCGACACACGGGCCACAGCCCGGGCCCATGATCATACCACCCGCCTTCACGAAAACTTCCAGCAAGCCCGATCTCATCGCTGCCAGGTAAACGTCCTGCGATGCCGGAACAATGACCAGCCGGGTATGCTGCGCACGCTTTCTGCCTCTCAAGATGGCAGCGGCAACCTTCAGGTCTTCCATTCGCCCGTTCGTGCACGTACCAATGAACACCTGATCGATCTTGATCCCTCTTGCTTCATTTATGTTCTTGGTATTGTCAACCGTATGAGGAAAGGCGACCTGGGGCACGAGTTTACGCGCATCGATCTCAATGACCCTCTCATAGCGCGCGTCCTTATCTGGCATGAGCGGCCTGTAGTCTTTGAGCCGGCCGCGCGACTTCAGATACCTCCTGGTTACCATATCGGATGCAATCAGGCCTGTCTTTGCTCCAGCCTCGACTGCCATATTCGACAGAACAAAACGCGATTCCATTGACATTTTCCGGATTGTCGGACCTCCGAATTCCAATGCCTTGTAGGTTGCGCCATCCGCGCCCAGCATGCCAATCAGGTATAGTATCAGGTCCTTTGAATATACCCCCGGCTGAAAATCACCCCTTACCTCAATACGATACGTCTCAGGAACCTTGAACCAGGTTCTGCCCGTGGCCATGCCGATCGCGACATCGGTCGACCCCATGCCCGTGGCAAACGCGCCGAGTGCCCCGGATGTACAGGTATGCGAATCAGCACCGATCACAACGTCGCCTGGCTTTGAGTAGGATTCAACCAGCCGCTGGTGGATAACACCCTCACCGATTTCGCTCAGGATTGCGCCCGTTTTTCTGCTGAAATCACGCAGCAACATGTGGTCGTTAGAAAGCTCTTTCCGGGGTGACGGAGCCGCGTGGTCAATGAAGAGTATTGATTTGGGCGCCCGGACTGTTTCAATATGCATTTTCTGCAGCTGGCGGACGCCGAGCGGACCGGTTCCATCCTGAAAGGCAGCAACGTCGACCTGGGCTATAACAATATCCCCGGCACGCGCTTCCTGGCCACTTTTCTCGGATAGAATCTTCTCCGCTAAGGTCTTACCCATCTTACCTCCAATCTATTATCAAGAGTGGACTGATATCTTGGTTATGCCGCAAAAAAAATTTTACGTATCATTAAGACCAGCAAGATATTATACGCAGATTTCTCATCAAGTCAAGAAAACTTTGGTGATAATCACAACATCATACTGGACATGACAGATCTCTTGACAGGCAACCTATTTAACCTAGTGAATTGCCCGGAATCCGCTAAATTCATCCAGGGCCGTCTCCCAATTTACAATGACCTCATCAACGGTCGCGGCCGGTGGTCCTTTCCCGCACCACTTAATGAATTCGGTTATTCTGTACTGCATCCCTTCAGCAACGATCTCAACCCGGCCGTCGGGCAGGTTCCGAACCCAGCCGGTCAGCCCCAGCGAACGTGCCACGCTACTGGTGTGTGCCCGGAAGAAGACACCTTGTACGATACCGGACACGTGAAGGTGCGCGCGCACTTTTTGTTCAGGTGGCTGCTGCTTACTTTTTTTCTTCGTCATTCTTTCCTACATCGTACATTTTTCCGTGTACAATGTCCTGCTCATAAATGGTGCCGGCGAGTTGTCCACATCCGGCAAGAATTTTCTGGCCGTGCGATTTTCGAATGACAACCGTATGTTTTGATTTCAGTAATTCTTCATGAAAGATCTCAACAGCTCTTTCGTCCGGCCGATTGAAGCGCAAACCGGGGTGCTCATTGAGCGGAATGAGATTGATCTTGGAAGGTATTCCCTTGAGTAAGCGCACAAGATTCCTTGCATCGTGGTTGCGGTCGTTAACATTCCTGATCATTACGTACTCAAAAGTGACCATTTCCTTTTCCCGTGAATAGGCTTTCGCGATCCTCAGTAGGTCGTGTAAAGGATTATGTCTTGCAACCGGCATGAATTCCTTGCGCTGCTCTTCGTCGGCGAAATTCAAGGAGATCGCAAGTTTGACCCTTAAGGAAGATTTCAGAAGTCGGTCCATACCTTCAATGACACCAGCCGTGGACACCGTAGTATGCCGCCGACTAACGGCCAGCCCTATCGGTGACGACAGGATATCAAGCGCGCGGAAAACCTCCGACGTGTTGAGAAAAGGTTCACCCATGCCCATAAAAACAACATTCGTGCACTTTTCACCGACCGTTTCTTGGATCGACCTGATCTGATCTGCGATCTCGTAGGCAAGGAGATTGCGTTTGAAACCCAACAAGGCTGTGGCACAGAACCGGCAGCCGAGCGGACAGCCCACTTGGCTTGAAACGCAAATAGTCTTGCGCCTGCCTTCGCGCATGAATACCGATTCAATGTTATTGCCATCTTCAAGCAGAAAAAGGTATTTCTGCGCATTCTTTCCCTCGTTCACGACCCGGGCGATCTGCAAACCATTCATGTGGTAATCGCGCTCGAGCCGCTCACGCATGTCCTTTGATATGTTGGTCATTGCCGAGAAACTCTGCACGTTCTTCTGCCAGATCCACTTGAATATTTGCTCTCCGCGGTATGCGTCAAGACCAAGACCAGCCACGATCTCTTTTGCCTCGCTGAGAGAGTAGCGTTTGAAGTTCTCGCGCACCGGATATTATAGCCACGCCCTACCCTTTTTCAACGACCGCGATGATTCTGAATCTTGACGTTTATACATATTTGCCTATAATAAAATTAATGACTAGGCTTAAGCATTGAATTAACCGGGAGAGAGCCGTTTAATATTATGAAAAAATGTACCTTCTGCAGATATCCGAGCAATCCAGATTATGCAGCATACTGCGTTAACTGCGGTATCCCTATAAAACCCGATACAAGTAATGCCGTGGAATCTGAGCGCTTACGGCTCCTGGGCGGCGAGCTTCGACTGCTCACCGTGTTCTTCGTCAACCTCGTTGGCATCGAAAAACTCATCAAGAAAGATACTTACGCTACCACCAGAGCTCACATTCAAGATTTTCTCGCTCACATCGAGAACATTGTCGCAAGCTATGATGGCACTTCCAACCGTATAATTCCTGACTTCCGGATCCTGGGGATCTTCGGAGCACCGCACGCCCATTATGATGACCCGCTCCGTGCGATTCGGTGTGCCACGCGCATCCGCGAATGGTGGCTGAAAAGCAAGCAGACATCCAAAACACTGCGCGACGTTGAAATAAGGATCGGTTTGAACACGGGGCGTGCATTCTTCGGTTTCGTACTCAAGGAATCGCCTTTCTTGACAGTCATCGGAGACACCATAAATACCGCAGCCCGCCTCACGGAAATCACCCAGCACAATGAAATATTGATGACCAGGACAACTTACAGCGCGGTCATGCGCCATGTCAATGCCGAGCATATAGGGGAACAAACAGTAAAAGGAAAAACAACGAAGGTCGACATCTACCGATTGGATAAGATCCGGACTGTGCCCCGTACGGTTGAACCGCAACGTATGCCACTGTTTGGCCGGGAGCCAGAAATGAAAAGACTACTTGAGCTCACCGAGACGACCAAAACAGGGCAAGAAACTTGCTGCATCATAAACGGGCAGATGGGCACAGGCAAAACAAGGCTCAAGGAAGAACTGGTGGCCCATCTTGACAAGAACGATGTGTTCAACTACTTCGAAGCAAACTGCTCGGTAGATATTCAATCTCCGTACTATCCATTCAAGATCCTCCTTCACAATATTCTACAGCTACACGAACTGGACAGTCCGGAAATCATGACCAGACGTATCGATGAGATGCTTACCGAGAAAAGACTCAACCCAAGCGTGGCCAAAGGTATCAGGCATTTGTTGTTGACCGACATCAGCCGCCTGCACCATGAAGAGATCAGGAAGATCAACGAAGAGATCTATGCCGCGGTGCGCAATCTCATCCGCAATGAATGCCATAGCAAACCGCTGGTCCTTATCTTCGAGGATTTTGGCGAAGCAGATGTAATGTCCAGAGAATTAGTCAATTACCTGATCGCCGAACTCGAATCCGAACCCCTCATGTTCTTGCTGGTGGACCTGTCCAAGAAATACCTCGACACCATGGCTGTAAAACCTGAAGAGATCGATCTCAAGCCGTTGAACAAGAAGGACATCCAGGAGCTAATCCGTAATGTCCTTGGTGATTTTGATGCAAGTCTGGCTGACTACATGTATCGTGAAGCCGGAGGCAACCCGCTCTTCACGATCGAAGCGTTGCGCAATACACGCCGCAACAACATCATTAGACAAGTCTCGGGCAAGTGGTACCTTGAAAAAGAACAGGTCCTGGCTTTTCTCGATGACTTGTACGGCCTCGTCATGTCAACCATCGACTCCCTCACCTCAACTGCCCGGCTCATTATTGATTACGCATCGGTCATTGGCTACCGTTTCAGCTTTCGTATCTTGAGGGAACTACTCGCGCGTCCGGATCTGAAAGAGCAATTGGAATTCCTGATCGCCGAGGGATACGTCGTATTGTCATCTGACGGAGCCGACCCGGTATACATATTCCGTCACAACCTGCTCAAGGACGCCGCCTACTCAGTCCTGCCCGTGAAGAAGCGCAAAGAGATCCACTTGAAAGTGGCCAGCCTATATGAACAGCTGTACAGTAAGAACCTTTCCGCTTTCTACGAAGATGTGGCCCGTCACTACCTGGCCTGCGACCGTCAAAAAAAGGCCGCCAAATACTTTAAACTCGCCGGCGATAAGGCAAAAAATCTATACGCGATCGAGCAGGCACTCTCTTTCTACGAACAGGTCATGACCGTAAAGAACAACATTGGCGATGAACTGCCAAAAGCCATCTATCAGGACGTAATGCTCAATCTCGTCGACATCTATGAGATCAAAGGTGATATCAGCAAGATGGAAAGGACTGCCCGGCAACGCTTGAACGAATCACGTAAGGATCATGATACAAAGCATGAAGTGTTGTTCGCCGAACGCGAGGCCTACGCCCTCATGATGCTTAACCGTACGAAGGAGGCCGAAGAATTGCTGACCACGAGCGCAGAAAAGTGCGACGACGGCATGAAGGGCATACTGGCCATCATCTACTCTGATCTGGGCATGCTCTACGCAAATAACTATGAGTATGATAAGTGCCTGATCAACTATAATCTCAGCTGGAGGACGGCAAGCATGAGTAACATAAAGGAGGCCGAAATACTCTGCCTGCTCAATCTTTCCAACCTCCATAAGAATCTGGGTAACTATGAGAAGGCACTGGATTACCTGCAGCACGGGCTGGAGATCCTCGTCGACACCGAGGATATAAGAAAGAACATCGAATTTCAGTATCTGATAGCCGGGATCGACTACGAGATCTGGAATCTGGAAAAAGCCCGGGGCTTGCTCAATGAATGTCTCATGACCGCTGATTCGATCGGCAGCTTCGACGCCTACATAAAATCCGCTCTCGATCTGGCCTGTATCGACTCACTCAACGGCCGATCTGATGACGTCCTCAAATATCTCAAATCGGTAGATAAGAAAATCTCCTTCCTGATCCGAGAAAGCCTGCTTGCTGAGATCAATTTGAAGAAGGCGATGATATATTTTGAGAACCAGGAACATAACAAGGCAGGTGATTATCTGATCAGCAGCATGAGGATCGCAGAAAGAACGAACAGCAAGGAGATCGAGTTTCATTGCCACAAGCTGCTTTCGAAGATCGACCAGGAACACAAACTGAACCATGCGAAAAAGGCACTAGAGATCGCAGAACACATGAAGTTACCACCCTTGATCGCTGCTGCCTTGTACCGCGTGACACAGATCTTCCTGGAGGATCAGGATACAGAACGTGCACGTTACTACGGAAGGAAAGCGCTACTCGTCTATGACGATATCAAAGCACGCCTCAACGAGAACAATCGCAAGTATTATGTTAACCGGCCTGAGTACGTAGCGCTATTAGGTATATGAAATGCTCTGCATGACCTGCAAGAAAGAGATCAATCAGCCTCTCCGATTCTGTCCCTGGTGCGGGGCCGCTACCGGCGAAGGTATCGTGGCCGATCTAGAAGACACGACGCTGACCATCTTGCGCGTCGATCTTTCTGGGTTTACCAAGATGAGCGAGGCCATGATCGCCGAGGATGTCATGGGTGTCCTGAACGATATCTTTGGGGTCTTCACAAGAATTGTCGAGTCGAACAAGGGCACGATATACCAGGTGATCGGCGACGAGATCGTGAGCATCTTTGGTCTTAAGAAAGAATCAGGATTCGCGCCCCACATGGCCATCCTGACCGCCGAAGAAATGTTCAATAAACTGCTGCAGTTCAACAAGAAAGGAGGTTTTACGAGCCCGATCGGCCTCAAGGTAGGTGCTGAAATCGATTCGGCTTCGATCTTCGATTTACAGCACGATATTAGAAATGCGCTGATTTTGACCAAGGGGTTTAGAAAAAGCCAGATACTACAGAAAAATGCGGCGATCAATACCATTCTCGTTGGCGAGAATCTTTATAAAATCACCAAAGGCTTCTTCGCATACCATGAAGTTGGCGAATTCGTCGAGGAATCATTTGTGGTCAAAGCATATGAGTATAAACTAAAACTTAAAAACTAATGGAAGAACAAATATTAGAACAATATAATGATCTGTTGAAACTATTGAGGATGGGTATCTATCTCTCACGGACCTATCCCCAAGGGCATCCATCACTGGCCCGCACAACGCAGCGCTTACGCAACCTTTTCAACGAACTGCGCATCGAAAAGCGGGTCGTATCGATGGTGGTGATCGAAAGCGTCCTGACAATTGAGGGCGAACGGTTTGACTCACTCAAATCAACAATCGTCAAATACCTCGTCGACCGATTCCACCAACTGGGCGTCAAGAGTGTCACCTTTAATACTGAAGTGTCTGAAGGTGACTTGAAGGAATTCTTCTCGGCCATGGCAATGTCAGCCGCGGATATTGATGATTACGGTGATATCGTCGCCGTGATGCGGATGCGCGACGTCACGGGCGTAAAGGTGAATATTTACCGCGTTGGGGTAGTGTCTTCGGATGAGGAAGCACGGGAACTCGACTGGGAAAGTTTCCTTGAATCCTTGATAACGGCCGAGGCACCCAAGAATGAAGAGGAAAGGTTAAAAGAACTGGGCAATTTCCTCGGGGTGCTAGGCGTTGGCAGTGACGACCCGACCGACGTGCAGTCCAACAAGATCGTCGCCGGTCTGGAAAAACTGGCGCTCATGGTCGTTGACCGCTACGGCGAAGAGAGATGGAACGAATATTCGCTGGTCTTCTCCCGGATACTGGCAATACTATCGCCCTCGGTGAAGAAGAACATCGTACGCTACCGTACCGAAAACAAGAAACTCGCCGATCTCTTCCGAAAACTAGTGCCGACCATGGATGACGAGGACGTCGTTGATATTGTCGTAACCATCGCCAAGAAGAGAGCCCCCAATTCCGAAGATGAAGTGGTCGACATTCTGAGGAACGTATCAAGTGTAAAGCTGCCCGACATCCTTACCATCCTCAAACAACGCGCACCAGAATTCTACACTGACAAATTCGTGAACCGTTTAATGAAACAAGTGGGATCGCGGAAAGGTCCAGAAGCAGCCAAGAAATTCATAATCAAGAATCTTGAGCTGGAAATGAAAAGTCATTTCCCGGCACTCCGCAGTTCATCCGTCGAAGAACGAATAAAGGCGATCGATGCGCTCATTGCCTTTGCCGATAAGCTTTTCGAAGCTAAGAACTATGATCTAGTGCGTCTGATGGCCAACCGTCTCGACACCATGGCCGAAGCAGAATCTGACTTCAATGCATTCGCCAAGGCAATCGACGCAATGAATGTCCTATATATTAAAGCCCGCGACCTTAAGGTCGCCGAGGTAATGGAGTTCATCGCCAAGAAATACGCAAAGTATCTCATACGCAAGGATTCCATATTTCTGGAGCGCAAGCGGGTCGTGATCAAGGCAATTGGCGAAACCAGAGACCCCACATACATCCCGGAACTGATATCATCTTTATGGGCTGCCGGCACATACGGGGAAGCGCGCGAAGCCTTGATCGCACTCGCCGATCACTCAGCGCCGCCGCTCATTCAAACCCTCAGGGAAACAGAAGATTACTCGGTCCGCATGAAAATACTCGATATACTAAAACGCATGAGCGAGAAGGTCATTCCCAAGATCATCGACCTGCTGAAAGCCGAGGAGTGGTATGCGCGACGTAACGGGGTTTTTATCCTCGGCGAGTTGAGAGCCGACACCGTCATCGACGATATCGCCGAACTCTTAAAAGAGGATATCGAACAGATACAACTGGAGGTCGTCATCAGCCTAAGCAAGATCGGCGGACCGACAGCTGTTGAGCATATCAAGAAAGCCTTGAACAGCAAATACCAGAGTGTTGTCCTCGAAGCAATGAAAAATCTGGATGCCGAGCAATTCAAATCCAAGATCCAGATTGCCCTGGGTTGGCTCAAGAGAACCAAGCGCTTCCCGGAAACCGCAGAAGAACAGCTGCGGGCGCAGGTCATCGAGGTCCTCGCCAAGTGCAAGGATGAATCGGTCGTAGACGCGCTCAACGGAATAGTCAGGGAACACGCATGGCTCAGGGGTGACCTGCTCCTGCCCACCAAAGCCGCCGCCCTGAATGCACTGGCACAAATCGGCACTCCGGAGGCGATGCAAATATTGCAGAAGGCGGCCAACAACCGCAATCTTGCCATTGCGTTGACCGCCCAAGATGTGCTCCAGCGTATGACAAAGACATCCGAGGACCGGCCGGAATAATTAACGGCCTCCTGCAGCGACAATAATCTACTGTAGACGGTATTTTGGAGCGCCGCCACCATGTGACGAGCTTGACAGAGATACCTTTTCTATTATAATCATTCATGAAGCGCACTGCTTCAAAGAAAAATCGCAAAATGGATCCGCAATTCATTCTCGACAACGACTTCGACTTCGAAGAACAAGAAGCACTAACCGGACTGATCAACTGGCAACCTCTTTATAACCTGTACACAACGACTGACAGTATTATCGTCCACATCGAACTGCCCGGCGTGAACCTGCAAGATGTGGTCATTTATTTGCGCAGTAACTACATGCTGGTGGTTGGCAACCGGAAGGCACCCTCTGAACTTGTGAGGAACTGCTGTATCTTCCACAGTCTTGAAATCCCATACGGCCGCTTCAGTCGCCGTATAGATTTCCCGGTTCCTGTGGAGATCCGCCGCTACGATTATGACATTAAGGACGGTATACTGACCATGCAATTCCAGGCCCTTACCGAAACAATCATTCCCGTGGAAGGAGATTGATCCTGGAATCATTGTATGAAATAAACAATTGGCACGTAATTTTGTCAAAATTATCAGATGGCTGACACACTTGTAAGGATCCCGGACGAGCTCGGCATCATACCAATCAAAGGTGGTGTTATCTTCCCGGATCAGGTCGTGCCGCTGATAATCCATACCCAGAAGCTGGCCAAGCTGATCGATGAGATCCTCACAACGAACAAACTCGCCGGAGCTTTGACCCAACGCAACCCAGAAATTGAAGAACCCAAACCCGATGAAGTGTTCAAAATTGGCTGCGTAATTCAGATCACAAAAATGCTGCGCTTTCCCGACGGTACTATCCGCCTGCTCATCAAGGGTCTCAAACGCTTCCGGGTCACCCAGTTCACGCAAACCGAACCCTACCTGAAGGCGAAGATCAACATCGTTGCGCCGTCATACCGAAAGACGGTAGCCCTGGAGGCGATGATGAGGAACGTGGTCGCGATGTTCCAGCATCTCGTCTCCCTCGCGCCCTATTTACCCGACGAATATGCGGCGGTCGTTCTCAACATGGAAAATGCGGATAATCTCGTTGATTTCGTTACCAGCACGATAAACTTCGACTACAGCGAAAAGCAAGCACTCCTCGAGGTCACCGATCCCAAGGAACGACTGAACAAGCTCACACCCATGCTGCAAAAGGAGATCAGTATTCTCGAACTCGGGGCAAAGATCCGTTCCGATGTGAAGAGTGAATTGGATAAGGGCCAGCGTGAATTCTACCTGCGCGAGCAGCTCAAAGCGATCCAGAAGGAGCTGGGTGAAACAGACGAGCACGCACGTGAGATCGAAGAATTGAGGAAGAAGATAATAGCCGCGAAGATGCCCGAGGGGACAAATGCCGTTGCCTTGAAGGAACTCGATCGGCTCGCCAAGATGCCACCCCAGGCAGCCGAGTATACGGTCTCAAGGACATTTATCGATTGGCTCATTTCACTCCCCTGGTCAGCATCAACCAGGGATAATCTGAACATAAGGCGCGCCCAGAAAATCCTGGACGATGACCATTATGATCTCGAAAAAGTGAAAACGCGGATTCTCGAGTACCTCGCCGTCAAGAAGCTGAAGCCGGATTCAAAGGGTACGATACTCTGTTTTATTGGCCCACCTGGCGTGGGCAAGACCTCGCTCGGAAAATCAATTGCCCGTGCTCTGGGAAGAAAATTCATACGTATATCCCTGGGTGGTATAAGGGACGAAGCCGAAATCAGAGGCCACCGCAGGACCTATGTCGGAGCACTCCCCGGCCGTATCATCCAATCCATCAAGACTTGCGGCACTAACAATCCTGTGTTCATGCTCGACGAGATCGACAAAGTGGGAACAGACTTCCGCGGCGATCCATCCTCTGCCCTCCTGGAAGTGCTCGACCCTGAACAGAACAGCGCCTTTTCCGACCATTATCTGGAAGTCCCCTTTGATCTTTCGAACGTAATGTTCATCGCTACCGGGAATATAGTTGATCCGATAATTCCGGCACTAAAAGACCGCATGGAGATGATCGAACTTCCTGGCTACATCATGGAAGAGAAACTCGAAATAGCAAAGAAATTCCTCTTACCCCGGCAGATAAACGAGAACGGACTGAAGCCAGCGAATATTTCATTTGATGATGCAGCAATACGCAGCATAATCAGCAACTACACAAAAGAAGCCGGGGTGCGTAACCTGGAACGTCTTATCGGTTCGATATGCCGCAAAGCAGCCAAGCGCATCGCCGAAGGCAAACGCGGAAGGATCAGGATAACGGCTAAGAGCCTGAACCAGCTGCTCGGCCCGCAGAAGATCGTTTCCGAAGTCGCCGCCCGCCAAGGCCAGATCGGTATTGCCACCGGCCTGGCATGGACGCCATACGGCGGTGAGATACTCTTCATCGAGTCGCTGAGAACCAGCGGTAAGAAGGGTCTAATCCTGACCGGGCTCCTGGGCGATGTCATGAAAGAATCCTGCCAGGCAGCCGTCAGCTACTTGAAAACTCAATTGCCCCGCTGGAAAATCACCGACGATGAATCGGAAAACCAGGAATTCCATATCCATATCCCATCGGGTGCGATCCCCAAGGACGGGCCTTCGGCGGGATTGGCCGTGGTTATGTCTCTGGCATCCTTGCTCCGTAAGGAGTCAATCGACCCGAAGATCGCATTCTCCGGAGAGATCACCCTTTCCGGCCGAGTCCTCCCAGTGGGCGGTATCAAGGAAAAGGTAATTGCTGCCAAGCGGGCCGGTATTGAAAAGATCGTACTGCCCAAAGATAACGAAAAAGACTTGCACGATATTCCCAAACATGTGCGCGCCGGCCTCACATTCATTTTCGCGTCAAAGATCAACCAGGCACTGAACAAGATCTTTGTCAACAAAAGACCGGGGGTAAAAACATGATATTTCTTCTTCTCTTCCAAATAGAATACAATGCTGTTAACAGAACCCTCAGCGATTCCGTGCAGCAGCTCGTCATCTTCTTCACAATACCCGCGCAAAAGCTGCAATATGTCGCCCGGGACGATGAATTCTATGGCCGATACGAAGTCCAGCTCACCGTATATGATCAGAAGAATGATCAATTGACCGGTGACTACTGGCGCAGGCAGGTGGCAGCAGATACGAACGACATACAGGATTCAGTGAGGCTGAAAATACCCAAAAGCAGCGATTACTACGTGTTCAGAATCCAAGACCTGCAAGGCCGCGAACTGCTCAGTACGATACAGCGACTCATTCACGTACAGAATCTGGGAAACATGTTCTGGAAGGTCAGCAATGATACCCTCAACTTCACGTTCACCCTTTTCAACGAGCAAGGCAAGCTCGACAGTATCGCCGCTTCGCTCGGCACGATGACCGAGACGATCAGTGTGCGCAAAGGTGTTTACAGCGACTCCATATTATTCGACGTTACCAGCCTTCCCATTGACAAGTACGAGTTGCATCTGGCACTGTACTCGAAGCAGGGCAAGATCGACGAGTCTGTTGTTCCGGTTGAAGTTACAAGACCGTTCTACCTCGATGAGAAGAAATGGTCGCTCAAGGTTGAACAGCTCGAGTATGTTGCATCCCCAACCGAGCGCAACGTGTTGAGAAATGCTCCGGTCCAACAAAGAGACAGCCTGTGGTATGTATTCTGGAAAAATCTGGATCCGACGCCAAACACCCCCTATAATGAAAAGGAGGTTGAGTATTACGAGCGCATCGCTTATGCCGAAGAACACTTTTCCAGTGGCGATCGCGGCTGGCGTAGCGACCGCGCGCGAGTCTTTGTGCAACACGGACCCCCGGATGAGATCCAGGCGTATCCGTATGAATTGGATAGCTTTCCTTATGAGATATGGTTGTACTATAGGAACAATCTACGTTTTGTTTTTGTAGACCGTTATGGATTCGGTCAATATATATTGGTAAGCCCCGGAGGGATGGATATATGATAGCTTTGTTTTTGTGCATTGTCTCCGCCGACACGATAGGGTTCTATACTGATCCTGTTATGTACAAGACCAGTATCAAGTTGGAAGATACCACGACAAACACGATCACAACCGAAGATTTCTTCTACCTTGAATTCAACTGCGAAATCCCCTATGGAGAACTTCATTATCAATCGGCGGAAAACATAATATTCTCCAATGTGATCATTCCGTTCAAGATCGTCGACCAAAGCAAACCTGATTCCCTGGTCGATACACTCTACCGGCAATTCACCATCCCTTCATTTTCTTACGCAGCAAAACAACAGGTCTCCTTTCTTGTTCAATTCGGCACCTATTTGCCTGAAGGCCGGTTCAAATACACTCTCGAAATGCTGTCCGGTGACAAAAAGGGGGTGGCCGAAGCGATCATTGAAGTAATTAGGGATAACTTCACCATGAGTGATATCCTGCTCTCGAGCGAAATTGCAGTTGATACCACGGGTGACTACCTGCGCAAGGGTGATCTGAGGGTGATACCGCGCCCATCCCATTCATTTGACCAGCGCTTCACAAATCTCTGCTTCTATTACGAGCTGTACGACATGGGTTCTCATTCGGACACCGTCGCTGCGACTTATCAGATCATGGACAGGTCGGAAAAGATCGTGCGTCAAGTGTCCAGACAGATCGAAAAGAGATTCATGTCTCAGGCTGTGAACTGTGGCATCAGCATCCAGGGCATCGAGGCCGGCGACTACAAACTAATCGTCACGATCACAGATGATGAATCACAGACCCTGGCACAAAAGGAAACACCATTCAGCATCTTCCAGCCGCAACGCCAGCAAGTGAGCTACGAGGGCATGCCTTATTACCGCGAAATAGAATATTTCGTGAGCAAGGGACAATATAAGGAATTCAAGAAAATGCCCGAACAAGGACAGAAGTTGTTCCTTGACCGGTTCTGGCAGCAGCATGACTATTACGCCATTGTCACAAGGTTCGAGTACGCCAATGAACATTACAGGTTCGGTGATACCCAGGGATATCGGACTGACCGCGGCCGCATTTATGTCAAGTACGGCGAACCCGAAGAGATCGACCGCCCGCTGGCGCTGCAACACCAGGAACAGAGGCCTTATGAACACTGGCAATATTCGAATGGCGAGCAATTCATTTTTGTCGATACGAGGGGCATTAATGAATATCTTCTGGTCTGGACAAATGCCATCGATGAAAGGTCCCAGCCGACCCTGTATAAGTACTTGCCCACTGATAAAGTCGAATCTCTAGGGATAATCCGGTAAACACTGTAGTAATAGGTTCCATTGTCTGTAAAAGAGGAGGTCGAGATGGATACTAAAGATCTCGAAGATAGAATATACAATAAAATACACGGCTTTATGAATGACCAATTTACACAACGTATGCATACTTTACATGAAGATATGAAATCATACTTTCTGAAGAATAATGCAATGTTAAGCACTTTATCAGAAGAGGTAAGACAACTCAGAGAGTTGATCGAATCGTCAAAGTTGGTCCAAAAAGAAATGATCGCTCTTTTCGTGGATTCCCAGAACCTCTACTACTCGGCGCGGACAGGATACGCTGCCAAGGTCAATTATGAAAAGCTGTTGCGTCTCATTACGGGGACGCGCCACCTCGTGAAGGCATATGCATATATTGTGCAGCCGCCAGAAGGTGATGTCAAACCGTTTGCCACGAGTCTCGAACGCATCGGCTATCTTGTCAAAACAAAGGACGTGCGGACACGTGCCGACGGATCGGCAAAGGCTAACTGGGATATGAACATAGCACTGGACATACTGGGCATACTTGACCGCGTCGATACGATCGTCCTTGCCTCAGGAGATGGTGATTTCGTACCGCTTATAGATTTCATTAAGGGCAAGAACAAACGTGTCGAGATTTTCGCCTTCCCGGACAATACCGCGTATGACCTGAAAGAGAAAGCCGACCGGTTTGAGCCGCTCGGCGAGAACGTCATACTGACATAAACCAGAGGTTACCAAACCGGCCAGCCAAATGACCTATCCCGCCGCGCTGAAGAGGTCCCAATAGCCCAATGATCGATTACCATATTCACACCGAACACTCGATTGATGCATCAGGAACGATATCTGAGTACTGCGACCAAGCCCTGAAGCTGGGCCTCGAGGAAATATGCTTCACGAATCACTGTGAACTTGATCCAGAGCGCAATGATTCATTCATGAAATTCAATGGTGAACGCGAGCCATTCTCAAGAGAAGGTCTAACCAAACTAAGATCTGAGATCTATGAAGCGCGTGACCGCTGCATGAAAAAAGGACTCACGGTGAAATTCGGCATCGAAGTGGGCTATTACCGGGGCATCGAACCAAGGTTAGAGGAAATGATCGGCGGCATGGACCTCGATTTCGTGATCGGCGCGATACACTGCCTTGATCACATTTGTATTGACAGCTCCCGGGAATGCGGACGCTACTTCGCAGATCACCAGGCGCAAGAACTCATCGACGCATACTTCAAGGCTGTCGAGGATTTGATCAATAGTCGCATGTTCGACTCCATAGCGCACCTTGATGTCTACAAAAAATACGGGTTAGATCATTACGGCAAAAAGATCTGTAACATACCGGGTCGAATCATAATTCCGATTTTTGAAATGATCAGAGACGGCGACATTGCCCTGGAAATGAACACCGCGGGCATGCGCTTCATGAATGAATTCTACCCAGCGCCCGCACTCATGGAACTGGCCTGTAAACTCGATGTCCGATTGCTTTCCATTGGCTCGGACAGCCACCGACCAGAGGATCTGGGCAAAGACCTGGCACTTGCCACCCAGCACCTGAAATCCTTTGGCTACGACGCGGTCTATACGTTCGAAAAGAGAAGCCCCCGGGCCAGAAAGATCTAGCGAGATCACCCCCCGAAAGCACGCTGAATTACCGCTGGATAACGACATTTTTTCCCGATAAATAGATACTTTCTACTCTTTGGTATATTGACTGACACGTATTTTTGGCTATAATACTACCATGGAACAACGAATAACCAATGTCTACATTGAAGATGAAATAAAGGCATCTTATCTTGACTATGCAATGAGCGTCATTGTGGGCCGGGCACTGCCTGATGCGCGCGACGGTCTGAAACCGGTCCAGCGCCGTATTCTCTATGCAATGTCGGAAGCCGGTTTGCTGCCGAATCGTCCTTATAAAAAATCAGCCACGGTGATCGGCGACGTGCTCGGCAAGTACCACCCGCATGGCGATATGGCCATCTATGATGCGCTCGTACGCATGGCTCAAAGTTTTTCTATGCGCTATGCCCTGGTCGATGGACAGGGCAACTTCGGTTCGATCGATGGTGATGCAGCTGCTGCCTACCGTTATACTGAAGCCAAACTTACCTACCTGGCCGAAGAGATCCTGAAGGACCTGGACAAAGATACGGTCGATTTTGTGCCAAATTTTGACGGACGGCTGAAAGAACCTCTTGTCCTGCCTTCGAACATGCCCAATCTTCTGTGTAACGGGGCATCGGGCATCGCGGTCGGCATGGCGACAAACATTCCGCCCCATAATCTCGGTGAATTGACGAAAGCACTGATCACCATGATCGACGACCCGAAAACCAAGGACGAAACCCTGTTCAAGCTCGTACCCGGTCCTGATTTTCCAACCGGAGCGATCATCATCGGCCGCGCCGGTATCAAACAAGCCTATAAGACAGGCAAAGGCAGGATCATTATCCGGGGCAAGGCGCGTATCGAAGATATGAAAGGCGGCCGGCAGTCGATCGTGATCACGGAGATCCCGTATCAAGTGAACAAGAGCTCGCTGCTCGAGAAAATTGCAGGCCTTGCCCGGGATAAGAAGATCGAGGACATTTCTGATCTACGCGACGAGTCTGATAAGGATGGGATACGGATCGTCATCGAACTCAAGAGGGATGCAAATCCGCAGATCGTCTTGAACAATCTCTACAAGTATACGAGTTTGCAGGTACCGTACGGTATCCAGCTTCTGGCTCTGGTGTCAGAAACACCGCGTACGCTTTCCCTTCGTGAGGCGTTGCAGCATTTTTTGGATTTCCGTTTCGACGTGGTCACACGCCGCACCAAATACCAATTGGCCGAAGCCGAAAAACGCGCCCACATTTTGGAAGGGCTGAAGATCGCGATCGAGAATATTGATGAAGTTGTCCGGATCATCAAGAAATCACGCGACACGCAGGTTGCGCGTCAGAAACTCATGGTCCGGTTCAAGCTCAGCGAAATTCAAGCGCAGGCGATACTCGATATGCGCCTCGCTCGCTTGACCAACATGGAAAAAGAAACCCTCGAAAACGAGTATCTCGGTCTTATCAAAGAGATCGCGCGTTTGAAATCGATATTGAAAACCCCCAAGGGTATCTATCAGGTGATCAAGGAAGAACTCGCGAAAATGGAAGAACGGTATCGTGATTCGAGACGCACGATCATTGTCGATGCCGAAGCCGAGGAACTCACCATCGAAGATCTGATCGGTGAAGAAGATATGGTCGTTAGCCTGACCCAGCGTGGGTACATAAAGAGGCAGCCGATAACCACTTACCGTAGTCAGGCGCGTGGTGGCCACGGCCGCAAGATCCACGAGGTGCGGGGCGAAGATGTTGCATTCGAAGTGCTTATCACCAAAACCACGGATACGCTCCTTTTCTTCTCCAACCAGGGTAAGGTGTATGCGGCCAAGGTCTATGAGATCCCGGAATCAGGACCACTCTCAAAAGGTCGTTCAATTGCCAACCTCGTGCAGCTCGCCGCCAACGAGAGCATTACGAACTGCTTACCGATCAAGGACTTCACCTTGAAGGCATACGTTTTCATGGCAACCAAAATGGGCAAGGTTAAGAAAACCGCGCTCGAGGAATTCGAGAATACCAGGAAAAAGGGTATAATCGCAATAAAACTTGCCAAGAATGACCGCCTCATCGATGTAAGGCTCACCTCGGGTAAAGATTCAGTATTGCTCACGACCAGAGACGGGCTTTCACTGCGCTTCAGCGAAAAACTGATCCGGTCAATGGGCCGCAATGCCGGCGGCGTCAAAGGTGTGCGCCTGGGTAAAGGGAATGAAGTTGTCGGCTTCAATATCGCACGCACTGATGAAGACATGCTCATTGTCGGCGAACGCGGCATTGGCAAGCGGGTCAAGTTCGATGCGATCGGCGAAAAGGGGCGCGGCGGTAAAGGCATGAAAGCCATGACCATTGATGCCAAGACTGGCAAGGTAGCCGGGGTTTCGAGTGTGAGTGACGCGGATGACCTCATCGTGATGACCACAGCCGGTAAGGTGATCCGTACGCCGGTCAATGAGATAAAACAACTGAGCCGCCAGGCAAAAGGCGTGAAGATAATTGCTCTGGCCAAAGAAGACAGCGTGGTCTGCATCGCTCCGATCAAGGCACAGGTGTGAGCCCGAGAGCCAAACGCAAAAGCAAAACCACAAAACAGAAAAGAAAACCCTGGGATCAATATTTCATGTCGATCGCGGAGCTGGTTGCCGAGCGGTCGACTTGTTTGCGCCGGCAGGTCGGTGCGGTCATCGTCAAGAACAAACGCATTCTCGCCACCGGCTATAACGGTGCGCCGGGCGGCGTGCCGCACTGTGAAGAGGTCGGTTGCCTGCGGGGAAAAATGGGTGTTGCCTCGGGTGAGCGGCATGAGCTGTGCCGCGGCGTCCACGCTGAGCAGAACGCACTCATCCAGGCCGCGACCTTCGGCGCCCAGGTGAGCGGCGCCACAGTATATACTACACATCAACCTTGCTTCATCTGCACCAAGATGCTGATCAACGCCCGGATCGAGAAGATCATCTACAAAAAGGCCTATCCGGATGAACTCGCGATCACCATGCTCAACGAAGCAAAGATAGAATTTACAGTGATCGACTGATCATTTGAGACCAACAAGAAAAAGAATTCATCAAAGAGTGGTTCCTTATGACCGGATTCACGTGTGACGTAACTAACGTAAGACGATCATCGTCTTAGTCGCAACATAGTCATCGGCGATCATGCGATAGAAATAGACGCCATTTGGTAATTCTCTTCCAGCAAGTTCATCAACATCAAGGACCATCTGGTAGTAGCCGGGTGTCAATTCGTTGTCCACCAGCATTGCCAGACTCTTGCCCACAACATCGTACACGCCAAGATTAACCCGACACGGTTTTGGGACGCCGTACCTTATGGCGGTAAGCCTGCAGAATGGGTTGGGCTGGTTCTGATCAAGGCAGAAGACCGATGGCGCACCGAGCACTTTATTCTGTTCCTCAACTCCAGAGTAAGTAATCGTGAAATCTGCATCACTCTCGTCAATATTGTTTGTGCACGTAAGGTGCGTTATC
>Ga0209536_100000400_pt1 | contig 69373 bp, 57 predicted proteins | sample DeeMarSeWOR28_12_FD_187461 | JGI IMG/M metagenome (GOLD analysis project Ga0209536, IMG submission 187461) | Marine sediment microbial communities from White Oak River estuary, North Carolina - WOR-2-8_12 (SPAdes) (version 2) | ecosystem: Environmental > Aquatic > Marine > Intertidal zone >...
CCACGAGGCAGGCCACGTGCTTGGCCCGAAGGATGCGCGCATCGAGAAGCTCTGGATAGTAGTCTCGGGGCACGTCGCGATCCGAGTGGACCGGGGGGCTGGACCGAGGCTGGTGACGGAGTGGCACGCCGGTGAAGTCACTGGAATGCTGCCTTATTCCCGCATGAAGGGGCCGCCGGGTGACAACTACTGTGCCGAAAAGACCGAGCTCCTCGCTGTTCACGAGGAACACTTCCCCGAGTTGGTTCACCTTTGCCCGTTGTTCACGGCCTATACGGTCCACACCATGCTGGACCGCGCCCGCAACTTCAACACGAGTGCCCTGCAGGACGAGAAGATGGTGTCACTCGGGAAGCTGGCGGCGGGTCTCGCGCACGAGCTCAACAACCCGGCCTCCGCGACGAAGCGCGGCGCCAATTTGCTGCTGCACGAGCTTTCCGGGTTGGATGCCGCGCTGCGGGCGCTCAGCGCCGGCGAGTTGACCCACGAGCTGGTCGATGCCATCGAGCAGGTCCGTCAGCTCTGCCAGACGAGGCCCGACGGTGGTGTACGACGCTCCTCCATCGAGCAGGCGGACCGTGAGGACGAGATCGCCGATTGGCTCGTAAGCCACCAGGCCGATCCCGCCCATGCGGCGCCGCTCGCCGACACGGCCGTCACTGTTGAGGCGCTCGACGCCCTGGCGAACGCGGCTTCGGGCGAGGCGCTCGATGCGGCCGTTCGCTGGCTTGCCGCTCGGAGCGCGACGCACGCCCTCGCCGCTGACGTCGAGCACGCGGCGACCCGGATATACGAGCTGGTGGGCGCCGTCAAGAGATTCACCTACATGGACAACCTGGCGGGGCCCGAGTCCGTGGACGTGGAGGCCGGAATCCGCGACACCCTGAGGGTGCTGGATGCGAAGGTGAAGTCGAAGAACGCCCACATCGTGCTTGACATCGAACCGGGTCTCCCGCGCGTGCGCGCGACTGGCGGTGAGCTCAACCAGGTCTGGATGAACCTGATCGATAACGCGCTCTACGCAATTCCTGAGTCCGGGCGCCTCGATCTCATCGCGCGCAGAGAACTGGACCGGGTGATCGTCCGCGTGACCGACGATGGACCGGGTATCCCCTCCGACATACTAGAGCGGATCTTCGACCCGTTCTTCACCAGCAAGCCGCCTGGAGAGGGTACGGGCCTCGGGCTCGATATGACCCGTCGGCTCGTACGCCGGTATCACGGTGACATTTCCGTCGAATCCCGCCCGGGCCGGACAGAGTTCCACGTTAGCCTCCTCGTGGACAAGGCTGTTCCCGCTGGCGGCCCGTCGGATGGTCGCAGCTCTGCGGTATCCCCTTGAAGCCCGCGAGCCCTATGACGAAACCTGCGATCCTGACAGTGGACGACGATGTGGACGTCTTGCGGGCCGTCGAGCGCGACCTGAGACGCGAGTACGGATCCGAGTATCGGGTCGTCCGCGCCAATTCGGGCGCGACGGCCCTGGAGCTTCTCCGGGAGCTGAAGCGTCGCGGTGAGGCGTCGGCGCTCTTGCTCGTGGATCAGCGAATGCCGGCCATGACCGGAGTGGAGTTCCTCCAGGAAGCGGTCGAGATCTATCCCGAGGCGAAGCGCGTGCTCCTGACGGCCTACGCGGACACCGACGCGGCGATCAGGGCGATCAATGAAGTGCACATCGACCACTACCTGCTCAAACCGTGGGATCCACCGGAAGAGAAGCTCTACCCGGTGCTCACCGACCTGCTGGACGACTGGCGATCGGCGTACCGGCCGCCGTTCGACGGCATTCGCGTCGTCGGCAACCGATGGGATCCGGCCTCCCATCAAGTCAGGGAATTCCTCGCGCGCAACAGCATCCCCTACCTGTGGCTGGACCCGGAAGTCAGCGCGGAGGCGCGAAGCCTCATCGAGTTATCGGCGAAAGGGAAGCCGGAACTGCCGTGCCTCTTTTTCCAGGACGGTTCGATTTTGGAGAAGCCCGAGATCCGTGAGATCGCGGAACGCTGCGGGCTGAAGACCACCGCCGACATGCCGTTCTACGATCTCGTCATCGTTGGAGCCGGTCCCGCTGGCCTCGCCGCCGCGGTGTACGGTGCCTCCGAGGGGCTGCGGACAGTGGTGGTCGAGCGGCAGGCCCCCGGTGGCCAGGCGGGGACGAGCTCGCGGATCGAGAACTACCTCGGCTTCCCCAGCGGCGTGTCCGGGAGCGAGCTGGCCCGGCGTGCCGTGACCCAGGCGCGGCGGTTCGGCGTCGAGGTTCTTGCGGCGCAGGAGGCCGTCGCGCTCTCCGCCGACGGGCCGTCGAGGACGGTGAAACTGGGAGACGGCAGTGAGCTGAAGTGCCACGCCGTGGTCATCACGACCGGCGTCTCGTATCGTCAACTCGAGGCTGACGGTGTCGAGCGCCTCAACGGAGCTGGGGTCTACTACGGCGCGGCGCTGACCGAAGGCGAATCGGTGCGAGACCAGGATGTCTATATCGTCGGGGGCGCGAACTCGGCGGGGCAGGCCGCGATGTACTTCTCCGGATTCGCCCGGACGGTCACGATGCTGGTGCGCGGCGACTCGCTTTCCAGCAGCATGTCTCAATATCTGATCGATCAGATTGAGGCAAACGACAAGATCCGCGTTCGCACCGGCACCGAAGTCCAGGACGTCGAGGGCGGGACGCACCTCGAGAAGCTGGTCATCTCTTGCATTGGCGGCCAGGACCCAGAGGCCGTCTCGGCCAGCGCGCTCTTCATCTTCATCGGCGCGGTCCCGCACACGGATTGGCTCGGCGGCATCGTCGCCCGCGACGAGCACGGCTTCATCCTGTCGGGGACCGATGTGGTCAGCAACGGCGCCGCGGAGCTATTCGCACCGCAGGGTCGGCCTCCGTTCCTGCTCGAGACCAGCTTGCCGGGCGTCTTCGTCGCCGGTGACGTGCGTCACGGCTCGGTCAAACGGGTCTCCTCGGCCGTAGGCGAGGGCTCGATGGCCGTGGTGGATGTGCACCGCTATCTGAGCCGCGTGTGAGCCGCCGGCGTTCTACGCTGACGGTGAGCTCCGGGACATATGCCGGGTTAGGGCGAATCCGCTGTTAGTCTCCGCGACCCTCCAGCTGCCAGAGCATGTAGATGTTGTGCTGGTGTAAGTTGTAGTCGCGGCGGATGTAGGTGTAGTCGGCGACCTCCGGGTACCGCTCCTTGAAGACGTTCCGCATTAGGAACCTCACCAGCGAAGTCTCACCCTCCTTGGCCGCCTGTACGTCCGCCCAGAGGTGTGACAGGTACTCGTACATGTCGCGGAAACCCTCGACGGTCAAAGGCACATCCGAGTGGCCCGGTACGATCGTCTCTAAGTCCGGGGCTATCTCGAGGATCGTCTTCCAGTTGTCCATCAACCGCTGAAACTCCGGGGCCGTCATCTCGCGAAGCAGCGGAAGGTTCCCGCCCCAGAAGACATCTCCAGTGAACAGCATCCGCTCCTCGGGTATTAGGATCAGGATGTCCGAGTCTGAGTGGAAGCCGGTGAAATCGAACAGCTCTAGCCGGATGTCCCCCAGGTTCAGCGTGTGATAATCGCCGATCGTCACGGTTGGAAAGCGAGGTTCGATACCCGCCTCCAAGTCGGCGATGCCCACGTCGAAAGCCGCCACACCCTCCCGCGCGTGGATCCCCTCAGCGCTGTCGGGCGAGGTCTCGGCGGCCCATTCGCCGTACCTTTCGCGCCCGCTGCGCAGACGCTCGATGAGCTCGGGCATCAGATCGACCTCACGTTGCAGCGCGGCGACCGCATCTCCGTGACCGACCACCGTGGCCTCGGGAAAGACCTCGTCGGCGAACGCGTGATCGTTGTGCGTGTGCGTGTTGATCAGATAGCGGAAGTCGCTGCGGCCCAGTTCGCGCTCGACCAAGTCACGCTGGCGCCTCACCGTGCTGGGGCTGAGCCCCGTATCGATGACGACCAGGCCCTCCTGGGTTACGACGACCGCCATGTTGGTCCCTTGGAAGTAATCGCAGCCCCAGGTGAGTAGCACACGATCGCTCAACCACTCGCTGTTGATCTTGATCTGATCCTGTGCCCGGGCGGTCGCAACAGACAGCAACGTGAGAGCGCAGGAGAAAAGGGCGTAGCGTATCGCTGGGAAGCCGATGAGCCTTGTCGCTGTCGTCATCTGTAGTGCCTCTCTCTCCGTTCGTGGATGGGGCACCGAAGGACTGATGGTGAGTCGCAGTATCGAGAGTGGTTCGGTAGGTGTCAATAGCCCGATAGAGGAACCACATCACTGGGCTGCCCATCGGATAATACACCGAAGTCGTCCGACCGACCCAGCTGCCGTCATCGAGGAGCCCCGCTCGTGGTGGTAATGAGCGCTCTCGAAAACCTTGCCGAACCGGAAAGCCAGGTGGAAGAACCGTCCACGGTCCTCGCCCTCCAGCGCATCGAAGTCTTCCACCGGCGATCCCCCATGCGGCTATCGCGTTCCACTCACGGCCACAGCGTCTCCAATTGGAACCGCTCCGGGTACTCCGTCGTCATCAGCCAGGTTCGTACGTCCTCTCGTGCGTTTGGGAGATAGGTCAGAATCGTCGCCTCGAGCCCCTCAACGTCCAGTGTGTCCATGCTGAACAGGTCATGGGCGAACTCGAGGAACCGATCGCTGCCCATGCGAGTCCGTAGGTAGTTGAAGAACAGCGAACCGCGATCCCCTAGGACAAACCGATCCTTGTAGAGTGAGATTTCTTCGGCGGTGATCTCCAGCAGCGGCTTCTCGGGCGGGATCCCACCCTCACCGGCCTGCTCGCGATTCCGCAGGTAGATCCGTTCCGACCGTCGCAGGCTGGAGCGGTAGTACTCCTCTCCGATCAATTCCGCCAGCACCGGCTTGTAGAAGTAGCTTGGGAACCCCTCGATCATGAAGGTCCAGAGGGGGTCCGAAAAATCCATCGGGAACCGCACGAACGAATGCACCAGCTCGTGCGCGATCGTACCGATTGCGTGTACGACTGCCTCGTTGGTCAGGTCTACCTGTTCGAACGCGCGCCAGCCACTGGTCGTCAGGCCGACCACGTTGCCGCTCGAGATCTCGCCGAAGCGCGGCATCTCCATGAAGAACACGTCGGGGGCCACAGCATCCGACCGGAAGTAACTGCGAAAGAGCGCGGCCAGTCGCTCGCCGTAATCGAGCAGGTTAGTGGCCGCACGTCGCGATGATTCCGTCGAGTTGTGATAGGCATGTACATCGCCTCGTGAGGTCACCCGCCAACGCAGCGCGCTGCACTGTACCTCGAGCAGGTCCACGTCGTGCGCCCGCCACCTGGTCACACGCCGATCTTCTTCCTCCCGTTCGTCCAGTTTCGTGCCAATGAAGACGGTGCGTAGCTCGCGCGGCGTACGTATGGTCACGCTGGGAAAGGAGACAGCGTAGCTCGATTCCCGACTTTCCAGGAAGATCGGGAACCACGGCGAGTACGCGTATCCCCGAAGGAGCACCCCAGTCGCGTCTACGCGCATGTAGTCGGAGGGGCTGCGGGCGCGGGAAGGATTGATGTACCCTCCGTAGAACACCGAGAGACCCGAAGAGAGCGAACGGCCGGCAACCTCGAGCACGACCCGGGTCGCGATCAGGGAGTAGTCGAAGTAGTAAAACACCTTCTCCTCGGCGAACGGGACGGATGCTCCGTCCCATACTATCGAGTCCACCGAAAGCTCGCCGTGGAGATAGAAGACGAGGGAATCGGGCACCGACTGAAGCGGCTGAAACGTAATGTGCGCCTGCGCGTCCATCCCGGCCTGATCAGGTTGGAACGTCACATCCAAGTCATAGGTCCGGACCTGCGGGACGGGCGACTGCGCCTGGAGCGGCACCGTAGCGGCCAGAAGCGTCATGGCCGCCCACGTCAAGTGTCTTCGACAGAGAACTCCGTGGATGTGGGTCATGCCCCCCCCGCAGCGTCGTCATTGAGGTGAACTGGGTGCGGTCGTCAGACACATTCCCGCCCAACCTGCTGCGCATCTGCGCCAGGCGCAACGTCTCGGTCCCGAATTCGCCCTTCTGATGGGCCTGAACGACTCGTAACAGTGGTTGAACCGCTATCCACTTCAGGCTCTGAGCAAGGGAGTACGCCCTGGTCGTCCTGGCTCACGTCGCTCGCGAGGCTTGGGGTTCCTCGGCCAGTACTTCGGGATCTACGAGGCGATGACGACCATCAGCCGGGCGGCTACGATCTTGCCATCGGTCACAGCCCTCGGATTCTTGATTCCGTGCACGTCGACTCTCCTCGGTCTGATCATTTGCGCCCTCGCCGCGCTGTGTTGGTACCCTTTGCGCTTCTGGCCGAGCCGAGTGCTCGCCCGGGAGTCTTGCGGCGAAGCTGGGTGTGTCCTTGTACAAGTCGACTCTGGCAACCAAGGCATTCGGCGGTGGGGGACCTTAAGTTCGAGCGGTCGTGAATTGCGCCTCCGTGGCCTCGGCGAGCCCGCGGCGAAGGTGTCGAGAGCGCTCCTCTTGGGCGTCGGCGGCTGCGTTTCGGTAGCGGATCAGAGAGCTCGGCATTGTCCGAGTTGAAAGCTCGAGCACGCGAGCGAGCCCTCGGGTAGCGCAGTGCAGGACGTCGCCGACCATACTGATCGAAACGGAATATTGTAGATTCGACAGCGCGTTGAGGCTAGTGAGTTCCTTCAGTGCTGCGTCTAGACCCGAGACCGTGCTCACGGCGCGTGCTTCTCGGTCCAGCACCTCGAGGCTCCGCGTCCCGACTGCGGCGAGCAAAGAGCGGGTGAATGGAAGCAGTTCATCGTTGGGATCGATGCTGAGGATGATCCCCAGCAGCTCGTCGCTGGCCACGCGCCTCGGTCCACCCTGCCAGACCCACACAGCCTGCTCCACGGCGTGAAAGGTAGCCCACGCCAGGTCGAGTGCCCGCTCCTGGCGTCGACGCCTTTCGAGCATCCAGTCCACGACGGCCAGGGTGATGAGGATACCGAATACCTCGGTACCCAAGTTCAAGAACAGGTCGAATCCCCTGCGGTCGCCGTCTATCTGAAACGCCGCCAGGAACAAGAGGCCTGCGACGAGCATCAGCGCAACAGCGAACGCAACCCGGGGTGTGGTGAAGTCTCGAATTCGTATTCTCATCAATTGAGTCACGGGTAATAACGGATTGTGTGCCGGAAGGTCTTGAAGCGGTGTCCGTTGCCATACCTTACAACTTTGGCTTAGAGAGGGGCCGTGTGCAAAGAGTAGGCGACGAGTGGCCGAAACGGCACGGTTAGTGTCACCGATGGTCGGACGAACGGGAAGCCGTTCCACTAGGTTTCAGGCTGTGGCCGTTCGACACCGTACCAGACCGCTTCATCCCTTGGGCCGGTCGTTACATCGCAGGACCTTTGACCCTAGACCGGCACCGTGCGAACGTATAAGAAGGTCGTGTGGAGGGAGTGCGCGGGCCGCACCCGAACTGAGGGTTATGCCGCTGTTACATCCCGTGTCATCGGGTTGCCAATAACGAACAAACCGATCGTCCTTCTGGCGACCAACCTGAGGAGAACATCCGATGAGCCGATGGACTGTGTGGCTGGTCATCCTGCTGTGCGCCGGGAACATCCCCTTCCTCCGTGCACAGGAGCCAGTGGAACAAACCCGGGCGATGGAAGATCTCCGTTTTCTCTTGGATGTCTTAGAAGAGACTCACCCGGACCCCTATTCTGCGTACGGCGGGAAGGTAGAGTTCAAGAGGAAAGCACAGGCCCTTCTGTCAGGCATTCCGGCAGAAGGTTTGACTTCAGAGGGCATCTACGAGCTCGTGCGCCCATTCTTGAGTGAGTTGCGCGACGGGCACACCGGCCTCGTTTCCCCTTCGACTTCGAGCGAGCAAACCGGGTCGCGCGACCCACGCTACCTACCCGTTCGCTTTGGCATTGCCATGGACGCCGTCTTCATCACCCGCGCGGTAGCCCCTTTCGATGAGCTGATCGGCTACCGGGTACTCGCAGTCCAGGGTGTGGCGATCGAGGAAGTCAAACTGCGGGCGGCGCAGGTCTTCCCGGCTGAGAACGATTTCGGTGCAGCACGGTCCTTGGTTTGGGTGCTTCGCTCAGACCGGTATGCCCGGCGATTGTTCGTGGAGGCGGATGGCAGACTGACTATGGAGCTCTCCAGTCCAGATGGGTCCCGGATGATGCGCAGTATACCCTTTCGAATGACGGGGAGGGAATACCGAGAAGCACAGTGGGTTGGGAAGCGTTGGGAAGGGATGGTTCAGGATAGTGCGCCTTTCTCCTGGCAGCTACTCGAGCTGGAAAACGTGGGATATCTGAAGGTGCAGGCGATGGAGGGTAGGGAAGCCTACGAGGAGGCGCGATCCGCCGACCGCCAGGACCTCGAGCATTGGGTCACACGATACTACGGGCGATATATGAGTGAGCCGGTGCCCGAAGGAATGAATGCGGCCCTGGGGGCGATCCCCTGTTTTACACGAACCGTGGACGACCTGTTGACGGCGATGAAGGAGGTGGATAGCGAGTATCTGATCGTCGACCTACGTCAGAACGGCGGTGGCTTCGCGTCTCTAGCCACACCGTTCTACCTGCTGGCCTATGGCAACGAGTACCTGGACTACGAGTTTCCGGATCTATGGGCCACCGTGATTTCGCCCCGCTATCTGGAGATATTCGGGACGACGATCGAGGACCTCAATGAGGATTGGGGCACGAGCTATCAAGTCGGCGACTACCACCTCCAGCGCCCGGCCAGTGCCTCGGAGTCTACCGACCTTGAGGAGTACTCGGTTGGACTCGGGCGATTCCGATGCAGCCTCGCAGAGCGCGTCCTCGCTCTGGGCGGGGAGCCGCTTTACCGACCCAAGAATGTCATTGTCCTGGTCAATCCGATGACGTTCAGCGCCGGGTACACGTTTCTGTACAGGCTCTGGCATCTTGGAGCGACAATCTTAGGTGTCCCATCCGCGCAATCCCCCAACGCGTTTACCGATGCCACACCGGTCAAGCTCCCCAGCTCGAAGCTCGAGGGTTGGATGGCCCGCTCCGCTCAGGTCTTCTTCCCCGGCGACTGGGAGAAAGGACGGCTGCATGTCCCCGACTTCCCGATGAATTGGGAACACTTCGGTCGCTACCAATTTGACGCGGAGAGCGAGGTCCTGTATGCCTTGGAGTTGATCGCGTCGGGAGCGATCGGTGATGCCCAGCGCAAGTAGTCTGGAAGAAACGCCCAGTGGTGAAAGATACGTGGAAGATGAATGTGATTACGAGAAGAAGGCTGGGGCTTCGCAAACACGCCTCGGTCGGAGATGTGGCGTTGATGGTCCTCCTGGCGACCGCGATCGCAACCTGCCGGTCGGCGCCTGTTGACACGGCAACTCGCACACCTGCGACAGGTGACTCTTCACGGTCGGCCTTCACAGGTGAGCTACTACCGGTGTTCTTCGTGAGCGATGTCCGCGCAAGTGTTGTGTTCTACAAAGATGTGCTGGGTTTCGAGTTCCATCACTACTGGGACTACGAGGCGAACGAGCCGGTTGTCCAGTGGAATAGCCAGGAGCCGCCTATGTACGCTCGGCTTTCAGCCGCGGATCAGGTCTTTGCGCTCCATCTCGCGCGCTCCGCCTACGAACGGCGCGTGGGAGGCATGATCCACTATTTCCGCGTGGAGAACGTAGACGCACACCACCGTCTAGTGAAGAAACGAGGAGGCGAGCCGAGCGAGCTCGTCGATAGGTCCTGGATGCGGATGTTCTCGATCGTCGATCCCGATGGCCATAGGTTGTTCTTTCAGACTCCACCTCAGAGCTGGCTGGATCGTGATTTCAACTGACGTTGGGAATACGTGACCGCCTTGCCGTCGTTTCGACGGGAAGCTCGGTTCGAGAGGAGGCAAGCGTGCTGCGCCGTACCACAGGTATGGTATTCCAGATCTCCTTCTTGAGCGTCACCGCCGTGCTGCTGCTCGCCGGTAGCGGGCGCGGAGCCAGGCTAACTGGCGATGCAGACTCGGGAGACGACGATCCCGAGACCAAGATCGAAGCGTTTCTCGCACGATACGTGACATCCCACAACTTCAGCGGTGTCGTCCTGGCTTCTCATGGCGGAGACGAAGTAATCGCCAAAGGCTACGGATGGGCTGATTCCGAGCTCGGTGTGCCGGTCGAGGCGCACTCCCGGTTTCGGGTCGGTTCCGTCTCCAAGTCCTTCACCGCGGCGGCAGTCCTGCTGCTCAGAGATCGCGGAGTCCTCGAACTCGACGAGGCGGTTGCGCGTTACATCGGAGATTTCCCACACGGCGACCGGATCTCGGTGCGAAACCTGCTCGCGCACCGATCCGGCCTGGCCAACCTCTTCTCGTATCCGGACTACGCTGACATCTCGCGTCGACACTATGAGCGTCCTCTCGATCTGGTGGCGCTAGTGGCCGAGAAGGAACTGCAGTTTGATCCCGGCACGCGGTTCGCCTACAACAACATGAACTACACAGCCCTGGCCTATCTTATCGAGGAAGTATCGGGTGTGCCTTACGGGGAGTTCGTGCATCGGGAACTGCTCGTCCCCCTCGGCATGAGCGAGACCCGAGATGGCTCTGACGTCACACAGATGGTCCCGAACCTTGCGAAGCCTCACGATCCGGTGGGGATGCGGGGTCTACGCAAGTCACGGTACGTCGATTACTCGGTTTTTACAGGCTCTGGATCCATAGTCTCGACTGCTGGCGATCTGGTGCGATGGGTTGAAGGGCAGGTTGGATCTCGGCAAGTCCTTGGTGAGGATTCGCGGCGCGACGTGCTGGAATTCGCATGGTCAGAGAGCGACGACTCAGGGCGTAGGGTGATCGCCGCGCAGGGCTGGGACGGTGTGGGTTACTCGGCGCACGTCGTGCACTTTCCGGATGAAGCGCTCACGGTGGTCGTGTTGTGCAACCTCAACATCGCCAGGGTGGATGGCGAGATCGCACGAGGCGTGAGCGCTATCATTCTGGGAGAGGAACCGGAGATGATGCCGCTCGATCCAAAGCCGTTGCCCGAAGACTCGCTGCAGGCCCTCGCCGGGAAATACAGGTTCGGAGATGACTTCTATGTGCCAGGCGGTGTTCTCGATGTGGTGGCGCGTGACGGTGAGCTGTACGACGTCGGCCGTGAGCCCGAAGCGGGACTCATTCCCCTGGCGGACGGCACTTTCCTCTATCGCCCGGTGTGGGCGCGGATCCGATTCCTATCGGACGGAGACGGAAGAGTCACAGGGCTCCGCTTCTACGATCGGTTCGTTGCGGAGAGGGCGGAGCGGCCCTAAGGCAAGCCTTGGTAGTGCAGAGGGTCAAAGCTGAGGAGCCTCAAGGCGCGAGTTACGTGTCGCATCATCGCGATGGTAATAGCGGCGACTGGTTATGTGCAGCAGCTTGAGCATGCCACCGATTCGGATGCTGCGGCGCTGCGACGTATCCATGAGGCTATCCTGCGATCGCATCGAGAGCAAACGCTTCGTATTATATCGTGACGTGCGCGAACCCAATGCAATGGTATCTGAGGACGCCACCTTGGGCTGGTTGATTGCACACGTTGAGGTCTCCGGCGTCCGCACATTGTCCGCCGGGACCGAGGAGCCGGTTTACTTCGTGTCTGCCTGGATCGAGTTGTACCGTAAGGAAGGTGAGAAACGGATCCTGATTGGCAACCTATCCAACTTCAGTCCGGAAGTGAATTAGAGTAACCGTGACTGATTGCCCTGGGAGGAAATCATGCGCCGACTTGTTATCACCGCTGCTTCTTTGGCCGTTCTGACTTCGGCGTGCCAGCCGGCAAGAACCGAAATGACCGAACGACAGCGGTTCGCCATAGCCGACACCGTCCAGCAGTCACTGACTCGCCTTCAAACAGCCTATGACGCTCTCGACCCCGAGTCGTTTCTGTCTTTCTACAGTGACGACATGCGGTGGGGCGCAAATGGGATCTATCAGATTCGAGCCGACTTCGATGCAGGCGTGCGGAGGTATATGGCGACTCTCGACGAAGCCGTTAACGTATGTGACGAAGTCGTCGTCAGAGTCCTTGGGCCTGACGCCGCTGTTGTCGAGGCGATGTGTCATGAGACCGAAGTATTCACTTCTGGCGATACCCTAGAGGACACCTACGCGATGACGCTTGTTTGGGCACGCGTCGAAGCGGAGTGGAAAGTCGTCAATGCACACAGTTCCCATCCACGTCCCGCCGCGTAGCTACTGAAAGGTGACGGCGTCGGCGATCCGAACCCAGCCGTCGGCTCGCCTTTCGTAAATGGCCATTGACGCTGCAGAGAACTCGAGTGGTTGCTCGCTTCCATCGTCGAGCTCGAACATGCCGGCCGCCCTTACTTGGGCAATCAACATGGCAAGCGAGCCATCCCTTGAGAAACGAATGATTGGCTCTTGGAGATTGATATACTCAGAGAAACTGGCGCCTCCGAGGTACTCCGCGTAGCCCTGTTCGATTTCCGCCCAAGAGAGGGCTTGGACGGAACCATCTCTGACCGAGAGATACCCATCGGCCATGCGCTCGGTGATGAAACTCGGGTTCCGGTCTATGTGAGCCTGGATGAGTGCGTCGTGCAGAGCGAGAACCTCTGTCCTACGGGTCTCAAGGTCGGCCTCTGCCTGACACGCCAGGCACAGCACTGCACAGAATGCGACAGTTGACACGCTTCGCCTCATCACAGTCCCTCCTGGGTCGTAGTCGGCGTCAAAACACGTTCGTCAAGTTGAATCAACGCCCAAGTATGTCTCGTATTCTGTTGGTAGGAAAGAGTGGCGGGCGACATCGGTCGATGCAGAGTAGACCGTGGGTCTCGGCGGCGCTGCCAGCCGGGCGTGCTAGCCTGCAGTTCATAGTCTCCTTCTGGCGGTTCGTCGCGGAGTCATACGCTCGATGGCCTCGACATTCGCATATTTCTGCATCTAGAGTGGAAGCGATGGATGAGAACTGTGATTTCCAGGTAAGACGGGTGTCTCGTCTGGCGCCTTTGCTAGCCCTGATCATCGCGCTGGCCTCGTGCGATGACGCCATGTCTCCTGACATATCGGCCGACGCAGGGTACCCACTCGCGTCGTGGGCAGTGAGTCAGGACTTCGGGCGGTGGAACGACTATTTCGGGGGCTACCACCTCGCCGAAGATGTGGACGTGGTCGCCGGCGTGCCGGTGCTCGCCATGGCCGACGGCGTGGTGAAGGAGATCTACTCCTCCCGGACCGAGCCCGGATACGGAGCGGTGATGTTGATCGAGCACCGCTTCCAGGACCAGGTCGTAGTATCTTTGTATGGTCACTTGAGCTCGAGCCGCGGTTTCGCTGTGCGGATGGGTGATACCGTTTCGAAGGGTCAGCTCGTTGCCTGGATCGCCAGTGACGACGAGGATGGCGGCCCTTGGGGTCCGCATCTGCATTTTGGCATCCGGAAAGGTCTTTACTCGGCAGACGGGACGATCTGTGGCGTGTGGCTGTACGTGGGCTACACTCGCGAGTGCGCCGGGATGAGCCACTCAGAGTATTTGCAGATGTGGCTCGACCCGACCGATTTCATCATGGCCCACGGCGGCCCGCCGGCACCGCCGCCTCCACCACCCGAATCGGACTGACAGAAAGACCCCGAGCCGGCGGCCGAAGAATCGAATGGGAGGCTTGGATTGTGAGAAACAGACGTAAGGCAGCTCTTGTGACTCTTACTTTAGGACTCGCAGTCGGTGCCGGGTCTTCGTGTACCGAGTCTCCTGCGCCGGCTTTGACAGGCATTTTTCGTGGCGGGCCGGAGCATCGCGGCGTGTATCCGGCGGTCGTTGATGCTGCCCACGGAATGATCGAATGGTCCTTCCAGGCCGACGGGCCGGTTCGGGGGTCGCCCTTGGTCGGTTCTGAGCTCGTCTTCATTGGCAGCGGGGACGGAAACTTCTACGCCATCGAGCGTGCCACCGGTGAAGAGCGGTGGCGCTTCCCGGCCGGCAGTCCGATCCATTCCTCGCCTGCCGGAGGCGGGGACCTCGTCTATTTCGGTGATCGAGCGAATGTCTTCTATGCCGTCAATCGAAGTAGCGGTCGTCTGAAATGGCGAATCGAGACGGGAAGCGATCGCGCATGGGAGTGGGGAGCCGAGGGTTGGGATTACTTCACGAGCTCGCCGGTAGTCGTCGATGGCCTGGTTGTCGTCGGTTCTGGAGACGGCAACGTCTACGCTTTCGATGCCGAGTCTGGTAGGCAACGATGGCGCGTCTCAACGGAGGGCCGCGTACGCTCATCGCCCGCGGTGGAGGACGGCGTTGTGTACGTGGGGAGCGCCGACGGCCGACTGTACGCCATCGAGCTCCTGACCGGTGAGCTGCTTTGGCGATTCGAGACCCAGGGTGTCGCGCACGTCTCGGCCGAATTCGGTTTCGACCGCAAGACCATTCAGTCCTCACCGGCCGTGGCTAATGGAGTGGTCTACTTCGGCTCCCGGGACGGCGGAACGTATGCCGTAGATGCTTCGTCGGGCGAGCTGCGCTGGCGGTATGATCATACCACTCCGTGGGTGATCTCCTCTCCAGCGGTATCTGATGGATCGATGTTTGAAGGGACATCCGACGGCCTGTACGTGCACTCGCTCAACAGCGAAACGGGCGAAGAGTACTGGAGATTTCAAACCAGGAACCGTGCCTTCAGCTCACCGGGCGTGTCCGGTGAGGTCCTCTACATCGGCACTCACTCCGGTCGCTTGCTCGCCCTGGACACGGCCACCGGGTCTTTGTCTTGGGAACTGAGATTCGGTGGGGCGGTCATGTCATCCCCGGTCGTCGACGGCGATCGCTTATACGTAGGTTGTGATGACGGCGCCATCTACTCGATTCGACTTGCCTCAGGTCCACCGCCACGACGCGCAGTCTACTGGGATTCCACACGCGTGGCCTGGAATACCCTGAGATACCACGAGGATGTTCGTGACTACTTCGAGGCCTGGGGATACGAGGTTGTCGACCGGTTCCAACTCTCCGACCTCATAGAGTCGTCTATACAGAGTAGTGAAGCCGCTCGCAGCGTGGTCGTGTTCGCTATGGACGATCTGCCGTCCACCGTAGCCCCGCTTCCGGCGGATACGGTGCTGGCGCGACGCTATCTAGAGGGCGGTGGGAAGATCGTCTGGCTGGGTTATCCTCCGCTGATCGTGGTGAGGGATGCTGATGGCCGCGTCACCGCCGTCGATAGGGAACGACCCGAGGCCTTGCTGGGTGTGGACTTCGAGCGTTTCAATTTTGACCAGTACGCCGCCTACATCAGCGACGAGGGGCGAAGGTGGGGACTAGTTGACTGGTGGATGAGCCTTTCCGGAATCGACACGGCCAACGTCACCGAGGTGCTGGCGTACGACGAAAATGGCGGCGCCTCGGCATGGGTGAAGCGCTACGGTGGTCCGCTGGGCTCGGGATTCGTCTACATCTGGGGTACGCACAGGCCATTCCCTCGATCGTTGTTGAACCAAACGCGGATGGTAGCAGAACAGGGTATCACATTCGACGTGCTCGAGCGCGACTAAGAGGCAAGTGGTTATGACTAACCTGGTCCAAGATCTACGTTTGAGCCTGCGCATGCTGCGGCGCAATCCAGGCTTCGCGGCCATCGCCGTGTTGACGCTAGCCCTCGGTATCGGAGCCACCACCGCGATCTTTTCCGTGGTGAATGGTGTCCTGTTGCGCCCGTTCCCCTACGAGGACCCGGATCGCCTGGTGGTGATCTGGGAACGGAACCTGACGCGCGGGCTGCCCTACATGGTCGTCTCCCCGCCCAACTACGCTGACTGGCGCGACCAGAATCAGGTGTTCGAACGGATTGGCGCGTTCGCGTGGAGACGCCACTTGCTTGAGCGGGAGAGCGGCTCCGAAATCGTTCGCGGCGCGAGAATAACCGCTGGGATGTTCCAGCTGGTCGGCGCCCGACCGCTGCTCGGTCGAGTCTTCGCCGCCGAAGACGATCACGAAGGGAGCGATCCCGTGGCGGTGCTGAGTTACGGGACCTGGCAGAGTCGTTTTGGTGGAGATCCCGACCTGGTGGGTCGGGCGATTAGACTGGATGGGGAGGCCTATACCGTTGTTGGTGTGATGCAGCCGGGCTTCGATTTCCCGCCTCCTGTCGTGCTGGAGGGCGCCATTCCGACGGAGGAGACCGAACTTTGGGTTCCCTTTGCCATGAACATGGAATTGGGGAACCGCTCCGCCCACAACATGACGGTGATCGGCCGCCTGAAAGACGGAATCGGCCTGACCACGGCGGAAGCGGAGATGAACACGATCGCCAGCCGGCTACAGCGAGAATACCCTTCGTCTAATGCCGGATGGGACGTCACGCTGACACCGCTCGACCGACAGGTGTTGGGAGACGTCAGCCTTCAGTTGATGATCCTCATGGGCGCCGTAGCGCTGGTCCTCCTCATTGCTTGTGTGAATGTCGCCAACCTTCTGCTGGCCAGGGGTACGACCCGGCTGCAGGAATTCGCGCTTCGTGCCTCTCTCGGGGCTGGGCGTGGGCGGCTGGTGAGGCAGCTACTCACAGAGAGTCTGGGTCTCTCGCTCTTAGGCGGTATCGCGGGCCTGGCGATCGCGTTTTGGGGTGCAAAGGCTCTGGTGCGACTGGCACCGCAGGACATTCCGAGGCTGGGAGACGTGGGAGTGGATGTGCGTGTCATCGGCTTCACGTTGCTCGTCTCGCTTCTGACCGGTGTGTTGTTCGGTTTGGCACCGGCGTTTCAAGGTGTTTCGGAGAACCTCGCCGGGCGGTTGAGGGAGGGTGGGCCCGGTCGAGCGGAGGCGCGGGGAAGCTCGCGACTGAGGTCGGCCCTCGTCGTGTCCGAAGTCGGCCTCTCGCTCATCCTCCTGGTGGGGGCCGGTCTACTCATTCAGAGTTTTGCCAATCTGAGGGGCGTGGATGCCGGGTTCGACGTCAAGGACAGGCTCACGATGCGGATCTACCTCCCGCCGGCGCGCTACCAGGAAGATGCGCAGCGGATTCGGGCTTTCGCGGACCTGGAGGACCAGCTGAATGCGAGCCCGATGATCGCGTCGGCTGGGTTTATCAACACGATACCTCTGGCGGCAGACCGGGGTGGCACATCGTTCGTGAAGGAGGGCGAGACGGAGGTGCCAGCGGACGAAAACCGCACCGTCAACTTCGCGGTCGTCACGCCGGACTACTTCCAGGCGATGGGGGTCCGCCTCGTTAGCGGCCGATACTTCACGGATCGCGATGACTTGAATTCCGAGGGTGTGGTTATCGTGAACGACGCGTTTGTTCGTCTGCATTTCCCAGACGAGGACCCTATCGGTGTGCGCTTGGGAATCCATGGGAATGCGTTCCGCGTCGTGGGCGTGGTAGGGAACGTCCGCCACACCGCTCTGAGAGACGACCCGTACCCCGGTATCTACGTGTCATATGCGCAACTGCCGTGGTCCCGGAGTATGTCGCTGGTCGTGCGAGGCGAGGCCGGCGCCGCCCTCGCTGCACGCGCCGCTGTCCGGCAGTTCGACCCGACGCTGCCCATCTACGACGTGAAGACGATGGAGCAGATCCTCGGCGATTCCCTGGCGCGTATGCGTTTCTCGACCACGCTGATGTTGGCATTCTCGATCGTCGCTCTGATTCTCGCCGCCGTGGGCATCTACGGAGTCATCGCCTACTCGGTCAGTCGTCGCACACGGGAGATCGGAGTGCGAGTGGCGATCGGCGCCGATGCCCGAGATGTGTTCGAGCTGGTCCTGAGGCAGGGGATGAAACCAGTGTTGATCGGCGTTCTTGCGGGAGTCGTCGCCGCCCTCGCGTTGTCGCGTGTGCTGGGGACTCTGTTGTATGGCGTCGGCGCGATGAACCCGCCGACGTTCGTCGCGGTGGCGGTCGTGCTAGTCGTCGTAGCACTGCTCGCATGCTATCTGCCGGCCCGGCGTGCGATGAGAGTCAATCCCATGGTGGCGCTGCGCTACGAATGAGCTGTATGAGAGGGCTACGAGAGGCGTCATGCGATATCTGCGCACATTCGGCTTCCTTCTAATAACGGCCCTTTCCTTTTCAACGAGCTCGGCTTGCTCGAGGCAGAACAGTACCGGAAACCCGGAACTGAGTTTCTGGGTTGTAGGAGGTTCAGAGGGCGTTGAGGCACGGTTTGGGCCCGGTCTGATGGAGGCCTACTCAAGAAACCGTAGTGAATCAAATCGGGTCCTGTTTACGCTCGCAGAACAGCCTTTGCAGGAGGCGGCTATCTTGAGGCGGAGCGGCCTCCCGGGGCGAGAGCTCCAGGCCCTTCTCGCGAGCCTCGCCGCGGTCCGTTTGATTCAGCAGAGCGACGATGGCCGCTGGTTGACCGCCGTTCCGGTCATCACGGACCAACGAATGAAAGCGATCAAGGAGGACCTGCGCCCGATCGCCCTGGCCGTGGGAAATTCCGTCGCGGGTGATGTTCCTCAATTGATGGCGCTCTACGACGAAGCAAAAGCGGCTTCGGATCCTCCTTGGAACGACGTAGCGCACCTGATCATCGACAAGTTCATCATCGACGGGGCATTTCACAGAGCCGTAGGCACCCTCGAGCGCGAAAGCGGCGTTCGGATCCACTACAGTCAGGCTCAGAACTACATCACGGCCTTCTTCTTCGAACGAGGCGAACATTTCTCCAGCTTTGGAACCAACTGGTATCTGTTCAACGAAGGCGATGCGCAAAGAGAAGTCTATATCCTCCACGGCAACCTGTTCCGGCGGTACGAGATTCGCATGAACCGGCACCGTGGTGACGAGAAATTCTCCGCGGCCCTCTTCAAGTTGTCTCTTGATGGTGGACTGGGATCGCTCACGAACCAGGAGACGGAGATGCTGGAGCGGCTGGGCTGGCTCAGCGGGGGCCAACTTGCCGTGCCAACGGTCGAAGCCAGTACAATCAAGGCCCTCTTGCCGACGGCTGATATTCTCGGGTTGAGAGGTGCTCAGGTCCTGTTTGAGAATCACCACGTCATCCTGGACTCGTTCGGTAACTCTCCCCATTCGCAGTTCTCAGCTGCGGCGGGCGATTACATCCAGGTGTGCTATCACATTGTGTTCAGTTCCATCCTCGAGGAGCTGGTGAACGCAGGCGTCCTTCCCCCGATGCCGGATTCCATCCCGGAATATCTCGGCGCCTATATTGTGTTGGGGAAGCTGTACTAGCGGCTAAAGGATGGCCGGAAGATACGGTCGACGAGTCGCCGATGCGACCATACCTTGTCATTATAATAACAACGATGGCTGAGGATCGGAGTCAATCATGGATCGTCGCGAGTTCGTAAAGAAGAGCGCCGCCGTCGGCGCATCGGCCATGCTTGGTCCCTTGGTTGCCACCGACGCGGCCGCGCAGTTGACGCGCAGCAGGCTGCAAGGAGGCTCGGTTGACCTCGCAGTGGTCCACGGGGCGGACTACTACGGGGCTGCCGTCAAGGCGGTGGAGATACTGGGCGGCATGTCGAGGTTCGTACCCCAGGGTGCCAACGTGGGGGTGTTGGTCAACTCACCTTGGCCGAATCCCGGAACCTACACGAACCCGGATGTGGGCTTGGCCGTAGTCCAGATGTGTTTCGATGCCGGAGCCAAGGAGGTCTACAGCGTTGAGGGCGCTTCGACTGCCTATTGGGAGCGGGGCTCCTTGGCAAAGCGACATGCCGAAGTAATCGCTGGCATCAAGCCGTCAGGTGAAAGAGACCTGAGTATTGAGATCCCCGAAGGGAAGGCTCTGAAGCGAGCCGAGATCTGCCGTCCGTTGGTAGAGTCGGATGTGCTAGTCAATGTTCCCGTCGTTAAGGACCATGCAGGTACCCGGTTCACGTGTACAATGAAGAACATGATGGGCGGATGCCATCATTCCACAAATCGGTTCTTCCACTTCGGCGGCGGTGGGGCGGATTGGTACGACGATGTCGAGCACCTGTCTCAGTGCATCGCTGACTTGAGTCTTCTCCGCCAAGCGGACCTCTGCGTCGTCGATGCCACGGAGTTCGTGACTACGAACGGACCGCGTGGTCCCGGCCGGTTGAGAAAGCCGCAGGAAGTCGTGGCCGGCATCGATACTGTCGCCGTCGACGCGTTCTGCGCCAAGTTCCTCGGGCTTAACGCAGTCGATGTCCCGATGGTCCGAATGGCCTACGAGCACGGATTAGGTGAGATGGATCTAGGCAAGCTGAGTATCGAGACAGCAGCGATTTGAACCGGGAGTATCGGTGAGCAAGCCCAGGGCTTCGATCGTCTTATCACTACTGGTTGTTCTGCCGCTCTTCCTACAGTGCTGTGAGAAACGAGACGTGGAGGAGAGTGTGTTGGCGCGCTTGCCTTATGATGCTGACTTGGATGGGTGGGAAGCGGAAGGCGAGCCCCAGACGGCTGAGGGCGAGGATCTGTTCGAGCTGATCAACGGAGGCGCGGAGATTTATCACGAGTACGGTTTCCGGCGGGCGGCCATTCAGTCGTACAGTAAGCGCGCCGAGAGGACGATCAACGTGGAGCTGTACGAGATGGAGGATCCGGCTAGCGCCTACGGAGCCTACTCGTTCAAAATCGGGAAAACAGGAGAACCCATCTATATCGGAGACGAAGGCAAGCTGGAGGACTACTATCTCAGTTTCTGGAAGGGGCACTTTGTAGTCACTGTTGTCGGGTACGACACAGCTCCGGAAACCCGTGAGGGCTTGATGGTCCTCGCCCGCGCCATCGACGAGAGAATCCCGGAAGGCGGTGGGCGGCCAGAGCCGGTGGGTCTACTTCTGGGCGCGCTGCCCGAACCGGCCCGCGTCACCTACATGGAGGGCGGGCTCGCCCTCTCCAACCGTTTGCCGTTCGACGCCGGGAATACACTTGGCCTGCGACAAGGTGCTGTGGCCGAGTACGATACTCATAGCGTTTTCCTCTTTGCATACGAAGACGAGGACGAATCTCGCGAGTGGAACCAGCGGGCCCGGGATCGGTTGGAGGGCGACGAGTTCCATGACTTCCGCTCGTACGCCGAAGGCTTCTCCGTTCAGGACGCCGCAGGCCAAGTCGTCTATGTGGTCGCTTCCGGCCGCTTCATGCTGATCTGCGTCGGTCTCGAGCACTCCGCAGCGAGAACGGTCATTGCGAGCGTGCTCGAGAGGCAGCGTCCAGAGCGTGCTGAGTAACATTCACCGAGTCGAACGGTCGTAGCCGCTGCCCAATAACCTTCTTGGAGGATCTGGTGAGAATCGCCGACATGAACTGGATGCAGGTGGAGGAGTACTTGAAGACGGACGACCGGGCGGTGGTCCCTTTGGGGAGCACCGAGCAGCACGCCTACCTGAGTCTCCTTGTTGATGCGTTGATTCCAGAAAGGTTGGCGCGAGAGGCTGCGGAGCCCTTGGGGATCCCCGTCTTCCCAGCCGTGCCCTACGGTCTTTCTCCCTACTTCACGGCCTTCCCGGGGACGGTCAGCCTGCGCTTGGAGACCTACGCCAGCCTCATACGAGATATCCTGGACAACCTGTCCCGATCCGGATTCCGGCGGCTCGTCTTCCTGAACGGTCACGGTGGGAACGCGCCGGCGGGTTCTGTTGCGCTGGAGTGGATGGCGGATCACCCGGCTCACCAGGTGAAGATCTTCAATTGGTGGATAGCCCCAAAAACGCTGGCGAAAATCCAGCAGGTGGACCCCTTGGGGTCCCACGCCTCCTGGACCGAGAACTTCCCGTGGACGCGTCTGGCCGGCGTTGCACTTCCCGAAGAACAAAAGCCGCTCATCGATACCGACTTGAAGTCGGTCCTGGATCCCGCAGCGTTCAAGGCGGCAGTGGGCGATGGGAACTACGGCGGTTATTATCAGCGTCCCGACGAAGAAATGATGGCCATCTGGGATGTCGCCGTGGCCGAGGCCCGGGAAACCATAGAGACGGGATGGGTGTGAGCGAAGCACCGCTGCTGATCTGGGGCGCTGGGGCCATGGGAGGAACGATCGGCGGTGTGCTGGCCAGGGAAGGCAGACGAGTCCGCTTCGTGGACCAGGTTCGGGAGCACGTCCAGGCGATGAATGAGCGGGGCCTACGGATCACAGGGCCTGTGGCTGAGTTCCAGGTGGCGGCGGAGGCCACGCATCCGGAAGAACTACAGGGAATCTTCTCCACCGTATTCCTATGTGTAAAGGCTCATCATACCGGAGCGGCTTTGGCCCAGCTGCGCCCACACTTGTCGGATACTGGTGCCGTGGTCTCCATCCAGAACGGACTTTGCGAGCTGGAGATCGCCGAGGCCTTGGGCCCGGAGAGAACAGTAGGGGCCTTCGTGAACTTCGGCGCCGACTACCTGGAGCCGGGAGTGATTCACTGGGGTGGGCGGGGAGCGGTGGTGTTGGGAGAGCTGGACGGCCGCACCTGCCGGCGCGTCGAGACCATTCATGAGGCGCTCCGCCTCTTCGAGCCCGATGCGCTCCTTACCGCCAACATCTTCGGGTACCTCTGGGGTAAGCTGGCCTATGCCGCCCTGCTCTTCGCCACGGCGCTCACCGAGGCATCCATCGCCGATGTTTTGGCCGAGAGGAAGTACCGAGCGGTACTCATCGCTTTGGCCCGGGAAGTGGTGGCGGTGGCTGAAGCCAGAGGCCAGGCCTTGGAGAGCTTCGACGGGTTCGAGCCCGAGGCATTCAGGTCCGCCGCTCCGGCGGAGCGAGCCGAGCGATCGCTGGACGACCTGGTCACCTTCAATCGCCGGTCCGCCAAGACGCATAGCGGAATCTGGCGGGATCTGGTAGTACGCAAGCGAGCCACGGAGGTGGACGCCCAGCTAGGACCGGTGGTGAGCTTCGGTCGCGAGTTGGGTGTAGAGACGCCCCTCACCGAGCGGCTCATCCGGCAGATCCACGAGATCGAGCGCGGCGAGCGGGAGCTGAACTGGAGAAACCTGGGGGATCTCAAATGAACTTCGACTTCAGCGGCCGCACGGTAATCGTCACAGGTGGCGGGCACGGGTTGGGGCGGGCCATGGCCAAAGCCTTCGTCGAACATGGTGCCCGGGTCTGGACGTGCGACATCTTGGCCGATGAGCTGGCCGAGACCCGGGAACTGTGCGGTGGCGAGTGCGAAACGAGAGAGGTAGATGTTCGCGACCGGGAAACGGTGAAGGTTTTCGTGAAGGATGCGTCTCGGGAATCGGGACGAGTGGACATCTTGGTGAACAACGCCGGCGGCGTTGCGGGTCAGGTGGGCCGACCTCTGGAGGAGGTCACGCCGGAAGCGTGGCAGGAGATCTTCGACATCAATCTCACCGGTGCCTTCAACTTCTCGCAGGCGGTGGCTCCGGGCATGAAGGCTGCGGAGTGGGGCCGTATCGTGAACATCTCTTCCGGTGCCGGCCTACGAGTTAGCCTCACCGGCATCCAGGCCTACGCCTCTGCCAAGTCTGGGCTCATCGGCTTCACCCGGCAGCTGGCCCACGAGATTGGCCCATTCGGCATCACGGTGAACTGCGTGGCGCCCGGGTTCATCCGCTCCAACCCCGCCACGGAGCGGCAGTGGGAATCGTATGGCGAGGAAGGACAACGGAAGCTGCTTGGGTCCATCGCCACGCGGTGCTTGGGACGGCCGGAGGACATCGCCCACGCTGTCCTCTTCTTCTCCTCGGACTTCGCGTCATGGATCACGGGCCAGACGCTCAGCGTGGACGGCGGCCGCTAGACCCGAGCGCGCGCAACTACGCGCCCAACAAGACTCTCATCAAAGCCGCGATGACGAAGCCGAAGTAGTTGCCGATCGCGTACCCCAACAACCCGACGGCAACACCCGGCAGGAGGCGGTCCGTATACCCGCGGGCGCCCGCTATCGCTATCGCCGAAGCCGCTCCGCCGACGTTCGCCTGTGATGCCACCACCAGCGTCGGAAGATCCAGTCGCGCTAGGCGCCCGATACCGAAGATCAACACGCCGTGGACTGCAACTGTGATGAGCGCGAAGTAAAAGACCGGTGGACCCAGGGCGACCAGGTTGGCCACCACCGAACGGGCGCCGTTGCTCGCCAGAAATAGCAGGATGAGATAATTGCCGAACATAGCGCTCCCGGCGAGCGCCTTCACCGCCGGCACCTGCGCAAGTATCAGCACGATCGTCGTCAGCCACAGTACCTCGTTGAGGATCGGCACGAGCTCGGCCAGCTGGCTCGCCCCCCATACCGCACCGACCGCGACCATCACCAGCGCCGCTGTATCTAACAACGATACCGGCCTCACGCTCTCGTTCAGGGTATGCTCGAGCGTGACGGGGCTGGGTTCTGACGAGGAACTGTCGAGTGCCGGCTCCGATGATTGCTTCGGGCGCCCCAGCAAGACTGGGACCGCAAGACACGCGGCCATCCAGACGGCCGTCACGATGACGTCTGCCGCCGTCGCGGCGGAGAACATGGTAGCACTGGTGTCGAAGGCACGCCCCAAGGCGGCGAAATTGGCACCGCCGCCGGTGTACGTGCCCGTGTACTGACCCGCCAGCTTCCACGTCTCGGGTCCGACCAGTCCCGACAATAGCAGGCCGGCAGCGACCGCACCCACCGCCGTCCCTACGGCACCGATCCCAAAAGCTGCCAGCATCTTGGGTCCGGCCTGCAGTATCGAGCGCAAGTCTACGCTCAACAGAATCAGCGCGATCCCCAGATTCACGCCGGTGCCCATCAGGAAATCGTACGTCGGTGACTCGCCCGGCAAGAGTCCGATGTTCGACAGGAACATGCCGAGCAGTATTCCCGTCAACGCCGCGCTCAGCGAGCGAAAGAGTGTGAACCGCTTCTCCAATTGAATGGAGACGAAGACGACCGCGGCGAGCGCTAGGAATATGTGGGTGGGATCGGTAATCATTGACCGACCGCTCACACGCTGATACGACCGCTCACGTCAATGTCAGCAGGTCGTGTACCTGCAGCATGCTGGGCAGTATGTCGACTCCGTACGGGCACGCTCCGGCGCATTCTCCTGCGCAATCGCGGCAGGCGGAGGCGTCCTTGCCTTCCAGGTCCGCGTACAGGGCCATGGCATACTTTTCGTGTCCCTGTCCCTCGTAGTAGTAGGCGTACCGCATGATGGTGCTGACCGGCACATCGTAGGGACAGCTCGCTCCGCATCTCATGCACCCGTGACGACAGTACTGATCGTTCAGCGCCAGTCGCGTCTGCTCCAGCATCTCCACTTCGGCAGCGCCGAGTCGGGTGCCGGAAAGTGGGATCACCTTGTCGACCAAGTCGAAATTCGTGAACGCGATACAGGCCGTGTGCATGTCGGGGTTCTGGAGAACCCAGTGTATGCTGCCGAGCCGAAGCTGCTCCTCAGTGAGAAGGCCGTACTGCTCGACGAACGGGCGCGTTCGCTCGTACAAGTCCTTCTGTCGGTTGCTCCGGGCCTCGAGCCGTTCGAGCGCGGCCTCCTGACTCTGGCCCCGCTGCATAAAACGTTCGATAGCCTGCTCCTGTTGTTCCGTGAGGTTGTCGGGGTCTACCGGTTCGTATCGGAGCACACCCGGTGACGTCTTCATCGCGGTGGTTCCGACGTCGTTGGCCTTGCACGCCGCGATGATACGGTCTCCCTCCTCGTGGTTCAGGAAGTTGTAGACCAGCAGCATGGTATCGAAGCGACCGTCCTCCGCCGCGGCACAGAGGACGTCGGCCATGCTGTCGTCCTCGGAGCCGCCAGGCCCGTGATAGGAGACGCCGGTGAACCGAACCCGCCCCTCCGCCTTCAACTGATCCATCGCGGAGTGGTAGGCCGGGTTGCCGAGCGCGGCGATCGTCCTACAGAGGTGGATGGAGTAGGAGTCGACGTAGTCGGTTTGCAGGCGCTCGAGGCTCTTGCGAACGCGGTCGACGATAGCTTCTGCGGTGTCAGAGTCTCTGACGCGACCCTTGCTGGCGATGAAGATCTCCTCACGTTGCATGTGCTGCATCGCTTCGCCGATGGCGCGCTCGGCCGCTCCGTTCCCGTAACCCTCCGCCGTGTCGAAGTAGTTAACGCCTTTGTCGTAGGCGTAGCGGACCACGGTCGACTCCCTGAGCGGAACGCTGCCCATGCCGATGTCGGAGACCTGCCATCCCGTGCGGCCCAGAGTTCGGTAGTCCTGGATGTGCGCATCCTGCCCGGGTGCGGGGAACAGACGCGGCGTCGTGTCGGCGTTCGCACGCAGCGGACTACCGCCCAATGCCGCGCCGCCGGCCAGGGCCGCGCCACCGACCTTCACGAAGTTCCTGCGGGATAGAGCGGATCGCTCGCGTTCGAACGGGGAATCGTCGCGCATGGTGCAGGCTCCTTGCGGGCCGGCGGGACCCTGATCGCCGTATGGCCGGCCTGAGTTCGGAGTTGAGCTGGGGCTAGCACCTATTATTATCATCATAGCCTTCGGCGGGCCTCTGCGCTAACCGCTGGGGCGCACGGCCGCGAGGGTAGTGAGCTACATATGTTTGCCGCGCCCCTCGGCGCGTTGTATACTGACCGTGCGAAGCCCCGGAAAGGCGTCCATGGAGCGCAGGGATTTCCTCAAGAAGACCGGCTCTGCGGTGACCCTGGCCGTTGTCACGGGTACCACCGGATTGGTCTTTCACAACCGCGAGACGACCCGGCGGAGTGCTTCGCTCACGAAGACGGTAGACTTCGAGGTTCCGCCCGATCCGTCTCTCCCCATACTGACATCTGCTAGTAACACCGATCCCGTGGCGGCTCTGAGCGCCGCGCTGGATGCGATCGGCGGAATACGGCGGTTCATCCATGCGGGCGAAGCCGTGGTGGTGAAGCCGAACGTCGGCTGGGATCGCACTCCGGCCCAGGGAGCGAACACGCATCCAGCCCTGGTCAGCGAGATGGTCCGGCTTTGTCTGGCTGCCGGCGCCAGCCGGGTGATGGTGGCCGACGTTAGCTGCAACGATCCGCGGCGCAGTTTTCTGCGCTCCGGTATTAGGGAAGCCGGGGAAGCCGCCGGAGCCACGGTGATGTTGCCAAGCGAAGAAGACTTCGCGGAGGTGGATCTGGGCGGGGTGGTGCTGAAGACCTGGCCGGTGTTGAGGCACTTCATCGAAGCCGACCGCCTGATCAACATGCCGGTCGTCAAGCAACACTCGCTGACCCGCTGTACCGTCGGCATGAAGAACCTGTACGGGATACTCGGCGGACGTCGCAATCGGCTGCACCAGGAGATCGATCAGTCTATCGTCGACCTGGCCGCGTTCGTTCGGCCGACCTTGACCGTGGTGGACGCCACCCGCGTGATGGTCAGGGGCGGTCCGCAGGGCGGCTCACTCGATGACGTGAGGATCGAGAACACGGTCATGTGCGCTACCGACCAGGTTGCGGCCGATTCCAGGTCAGTGGAGTTCTTGGGACTAAGCGGGCGACAGGTCGGTCACATTGCGCTGGCCGCACAGTCGGGGCTCGGATCGCTGGACTATCTCAACGCTGGGTTCAAAGAGGTAGTCTGATGACCCTCCAGGCCTTATGACTATCCAGACCGTCAGGAACCTGCGCCGAACGTCGCAAGTCGTCTTCTTCCTCATCTTTTTCTGGCTCATCCTCAAGACGACCTTCGAGGTCGACTTCAGCCCCACCGGAGCATCCGAAATCAGGCTGCCGTATCCCGTCTCGATCGCACTGGAGCTCGATCCGCTGGCAGCGCTGATGACCTTGCTGGCCAGCGGCACGCTATACAAAGGACTGCTGTGGTCGCTGGTCATACTGATACCCACGGTTTTCTTGGGACGGTTTTTCTGCGGCTGGGTATGCCCGCTGGGCAGTCTGAACCACTGGCTGTCCGCGTTCCGCTCGGAGCGGGGCTCGCGGCGCGGTAAGCGGTTGCTGGAGTCGAACCGCTACAAGCCGTATCAGCGGATCAAGTACTACGTCCTCTTCTTCTGCCTGGGTGCGGCGCTGTTGGGCAGCCTGCAGGCCGGACTGCTGGATCCACTGCCGCTGTTGGCGCGTTCCATTGGAACCGCCGTGCTGCCTGCGATACACACGGGGGCGGTGGCGTTTGCGTCGTGGGCGAACGGTACAGGAATCGGTCCGCTGGGTGCTGCGGGCGATCTCCTCTACACGGCGCTGGCGGTGACGGTGTTGCCGTTCCGGCAGGCGCACTTCCACGGGGTCGTGCTGCTGGGCGCAGTCTTCCTGACCATTCTGATGCTGAACCGCTTGTACACCCGCCTCTGGTGCCGGGGCATCTGCCCGCTGGGCGCCATGCTGGGGATCTTCTCGCGCTTCGCGATCTTCGGCCTGCAAAAGGACGAGGTCGCGTGCAACAGCTGTAACCGATGCTTGATCGCGTGTCAGGGTGCGGACAACCCGGATGTTGGCAGTCGCTGGCGGCAACCCGAATGTCACGTCTGCCTCAATTGCCAGGCCGCCTGTCCCGAAGGCGCGCTCAAGTTCAAGTTCTTCCCGGACCAGGAGGACACCGAGACGAATCCCGCGGGCGCGCCGAAGGTCGATGTCAGCCGCCGCAAGGTGCTGGCGTCGCTGGCCAGTGGTCTGGGCGCGGTGCTGCTCTTCCGTTCCGGCGACGCCCACGCGGTCAATCGCTCGGCGAAAATGGTTCGTCCGCCGGGATCGTTGCCCGAAGATGATTTTCTCGGCCGCTGTATCCGCTGCGGCCAGTGCATGCGCGTCTGTCCGAACAACGCGTTGCACCCCACGCAGCTCGAGTCCGGACTCGAAGGTCTCTGGACGCCGTACCTCATAGCGAAGATCGGCTACTGCGAGCCGACCTGCACGCTTTGCGGTCAAGTGTGCCCCACCGGCGCCATAGGCGAGTTGACGTTCGCCCAAAAAGTCGGCGATCAAGATACGCCGCCAAACCGGATCGGTACGGCCTTCCTCGATCGCGGCCGCTGTCTCCCCTGGGCGATGGCCACGCCGTGCATCGTTTGCGAAGAGTGGTGTCCCACCTCGCCCAAGGCCATCTATCTGCGCGAGGAAACCGCCGTCGACAGGTCAGGCGACGAGGTAGAAGTCAAGCGGCCGCACGTCGACCCGGCGCTCTGTACCGGCTGCGGAGCCTGCGAGTATGCCTGCCCGGTGTGGGACCGCAAAGCGATCTACATCACGTCGGTGGGTGAATCCCGCTCGGAGACCAACCAGATCCTTCTGGAGAGGCAGGCGTCGTCAAGCTGACAGTGTGAGAGAAGTCAGCCAACTCGGCCCAGGGGGATCCTCCGAGCGGACATTTGGAGCGCCCCGGCCGGTGCTGCATCGCGGCCTGATGCAGCGCGACATGAAGCGAGAGGATTCCCCGGGCCGAGGATGCACCCTAGATCAGACTGTCCTCCCCCCACCCCAACCTGACCAGCTCGATCTTGTCCATGCTGGCGTTCCCCAAGCCATACTCGGTGTCTGCCAGCGCGATGTGGTGGGCGGTCGGCTGCAACGGGCGATCCTCCCCGAACATCCGTCGGCGTTTCTGTTGGATGATGCGAAGTCCAACGGCGTCGGCGGCTACGGGATCTGCGCTCACGATCAAGCCACCGTACGGCCAGATGTACTCTTCGTCGAAGTGGTGCGGCCCTACGTTGTGAAACTGCGGAGTCAACATCGCCAGAACGTTGAGACGGGTCTTGCCTCGCGTGATGGGAAGGTCCCATAGCTTCGCCAGGCTGGCGCAGGCGTCGTCGTGGTAGTCCTCCGGGTTGTCGAACATGATGTAGTTCTTGATCAGGCTTCCCACACCGGACCACGCGTGTGTGCGCATCGGTCGCGAGTTGATGAGTGCCGTGCTCCTTCTAAAGACATCGTTCTGAAGCACTCTCCGGTCGTCCATCGCGATATTCTGTTGGGGCACGCCGGCACCCAACACACCGCGACGGATCGCCTGCTCGAGCTCCGGTGGAGTCGGCAGGTATCGCCAGATGTTCGTCTTGATGCCAACCACGTCATCGGGTCGGATGATCTGCGCCCAGCAGTCCGATGCGTCCTCCAGGCCGAACAGGGCGACCATCGCTTCGTCCAGCATCTGCTGGATTAGACCAGCGTCGTTACTCCGCAGGCCCAACACGACATCCTCATTTCGGATCAGCACCACCCTGGACGTGCCCGCTCGGGTGACCGTCCCGGAAGCGGACGCCGGCAGTCCTACGGCCATGCCCACGAGAGCGCCGCCTACGCCTTTCATGAAATCCCGTCGGGTGAGACCTGTGACGTCCTTGGCCATGTCTCTGATCCTCACTGTGATGACTTTGGAAGTGCGTTCACCGCCGCCTGCAGTAGATCGTTTGCGGCGGTCTCGGAGTCGGCATCCAGCACCACGACCACATAACCGGCGCGGTTGCCATAAGACACGTACTTCCCGTTCTCGGTCTCTACGACCGGTGCTTCCCCGGCATCCGCCAGATACGCCTGCCTGAACGATGACGCGGCGGCGGCCGCCTCCTGGTCATCGCGGTAGCGCACCAGTAGCAGATACGTGGAGCCCGGAGCGTAGCGTGCCAGTACGGCATCGGTCTCAGGGCTCAGGTTGAGGATGTTCTCGCGCGCCAGGTAATAGTGATAGTTCAGTGATTGATGGAGATGAAAGAACCTCTGACTCGAGGCTACGAGGCCCTCACCGGGAAGTAGGGCCACCATTTGGGGGGGATCCGCTGCCGCCGGCAGGTTCTCCGAGATCGCCTCAGCGATCTCGGGGAGGAATCGATCCGAGTCGGCACTGCGTTCCTCTGAAACGACGCACACGTAGTAGCGGTCCTGCCAGAAGCAGAGGATGCGACCCCTTTGTTCGTAGCCGCCACCGATACCGCTCTCCTCGCGCTCCCGCGCGTAGCTGAACACGCCGTAGGCGTCCGCCGGCGTGCCCATATCGAACAATTCGACGGTGATGTCGGGACCGCTCGAACCGGAGTAGGCCACCACGATGACCTGGCTGAAGGCATACGACCGGTACACTTCGCCGGCGCCGTTGATGTAGTCGAAGATGGTCTCACGGTCGTAGGAAGCAGCCGAGTCGCTGCGCGTCCACGTGTCGATGTGCTTGGGAAGAAGGTCAACCACGGCGGTTAACGGCCCATCTGAATCCTGGCCCTCGCATCCTGGAAGGGCCGCGATTGACGGCGCCAATACGGCCAGCGCCGCTACCAGTGCCCTCATGGAGAAAGTACATCGCAGTTGAGAGGTGACTACACGCGTCGCCATTCGGCCATCCGATCCCTGGTGGGCAATAGTAGCGCCAGGCCGACTAACCGGTCAAACCGGACGGTCAGTCGGTGGAATCTTCGAGTTGCTTTAGAGCCTCCTCCGCGTAGAGCCGCACCTCCCAGTCTTCATCACGGGTCGCGCGAATCAACGCGTCCATGGCCGTCGGTGATCCGATCTTCAGCAGAGCCACCACCGCGGAGCGCCTGACGTGCGGCGCCTCGTCGCTCAGCCCTAAGGCGACCAGCGGCAGTCCCTTCTCCGATCCCAAAATGCCCAGCGACTCGATGGTGGACGCCCGGACCCACATCTCCGGATGTCGCACACCCTCTTCTGCCCGCTCGAGGATCTCTTCCACGCCCAGCTGGGCCAGTGCGCGCATGGCTGCCCTCTGAATCCAAGGCTCCGGATCGTCCAGCATCCCGAGCAGCGGTTCCACACATTCCCGGGAGCCGGTCGCGGCAAGCGCAGTTACGGCGTCTCCCCTGACATCGGATACGGAATCTCTTAGAGCCGCAGTGAGGGCTGGGATCGCTCTCTCAGACGGTATCCTCCTCAGCATTTCGGCAGCCAACTCTCGCATCCCTGGGTCCTCGTGACGGAGCAGGGGAACGAAATGGCCTACGGCCGGCTCCCCGAAAGCCACCAGTTCCCGCGCGACGAAGAACTGTGCCCTGCCACTGGGCATCTCCACCAGACGCGTGGTTAACTCCTCCATCTGCGCCGCTCTCCTCGAAGGTCGAAGAATTCCTACCGCCCGCGATGCTCCGCCTCCGTAGAAGAAGGCGGATGCGCCGATCAAAAGTACCGCGTACAAGGCGAGCACTGCCGCCACCTCTCTCTTGCGGCTGGGCTCATCCTTCTTGAAGAACAACCGCGTCGGAGCGGCGAACAGCCGTTCGACGAACCTGGGTACCGGAAAGAGGAACGGCGCGCCTTGGCGATAGGTCTCGTAGGCCTCGCCGAATCGCCGCCGCATGCTCAACTCCTCCAGCATGGCCACGCCGATGATGACCAACGTCGAAAGAAGCCATGGCAGGCTGGCATCGATTCCCCATGAGCGCCGCGGATACATGCCGCGGAGGAGGAGCAGGTAGACTCCGTAACTCCAGAGAACCCACCCCAGGTATTGAGGGTGCCGGGAGATCCTGTACACCCAGAGATCGGCTACATCTTGCTTGCGGGCCCGCGCGGACAGCCAGGCAAACGTGCCCAGGAAGAAGATTAGCAGCCCGCTGCCCAGGAAGAAGTAGACGATGGGCCAGTAGCCGCCCACGCCTATCTGCCGGAACAGCCACATCAGCAGATCGAAGGGTGCCCGGATCACCAGTCCCAGCCGCTGCAGCTCGAAGGAGATATCGAGGACGGGAAGCCAGAGCACGTTCAGCATGCCCAGTCCGGCAAGGAAGAACATCACCCCGGCAAATTGAGCGAACACCGGAAGCATGAAGCCGATGGCGCCGACGGCTGCCAGGCCCGTCCTTCGTGTGGCGAAGCCGGCGACGATCAGTAGCACCATCGCGGCGAAGCAGACGTAGCCGATCAAGCGCAGATTGAAATGTGCGATGAAGAGCTCGGTCTTGAGCAAGCTGATCTCATTGGCATGCGAGTCGAGGCCCGGTGTAGTGATGGCGTCCTGCAGGGTCCTGTCGATCAGATAGGGTAACTCCACCGTCGCAAAGGTCAGCCCGATGGTGAAGACGGTGGCGAGAAGGACGAGAAACGCCGTGTGCAGGGCTCGGGATCTAATCGGTGCCCCCGTTCGTCCGAGGGGGGGCTATCGCCAGAGGGTCCTGCATGATAACCCTTGGGCCACACTTCGCTAAAGGGGTAGCGGCAAACGGCCGCTCTCGCGCTTCCTCAGGGGGTCCAGTAGCTTTTCCTATCCCACCATCGCCTCTGTCTTGGAGTGAGATCGCCATGTTCCGCCAAATAGTCCAAGCCATCCTAGCTTCGGTTATGTTTTCCGTCATCGCATGTCAAGCGCCCGATGCGGAGGACACAATTGCACGGTCGACTGACACCGGGCTGCGCCCCAACATCATCGTCATCGTCGTCGATGACTTGCGCTGGGACGAGCTGGGAATAGCCGGCCATCCCTACCTAGAGACGCCGCACATCGACCGGCTTGCACACGAAGGCGCCTGGTTGACCAACGCCTTTCACGCGGTTCCGCTCTGCTCGCCCAATCGTGCCAGCATCCTGACGGGGCAGTACCCGTCGCGCCACGGCATCATCGACAACGTGGCGCGGAATCGGATGAGCCACCGGCTGGAGACGTTCCCGCAGGCATTGGAGCGCGAGGGATACGAGACGGCATTCCTCGGGAAGTGGCACATGGGCAACGATCCTACGCCCAGGCCAGGCTTCGACTACTGGGTGGCCATCCCCGGACAGGGGCGCACCATCGATCCCGAGCTGTACGAGGATGGGCGAATTCACGCGGTCGAGGGCTACATCACCGACGTGCTGACGGACCGTGCGGTGACGTTTATCGAAAGGGAAAGGGAAAGGGAAAGGGAAGACGGCCGCGAGGTTGCGCAGCCCTTCTTCCTTTACATCGGACACAAGGCAATCCACCCCGATGCCATTCAGCTCGATGACGGTTCTGTGGATCTCTCGCAGCCACGAAGCTATGTGCCGGCGCCACGTCACCGCGGTCGTTATGAGGAGGAAGTGTTTCCGCGCCGAGCGAACGTCATCTCTTCTCTGGACGAATTGACCGACAAGCCGACGCTACGCAGGGCGTTGACGAACAAGTACTCGGACGAGATGGTCGAGATGTTCGGCGAGGTCGAGCTCGACAGGGGTACTAGCGAGGAGACGATCCGACGTCGTGCGGAGATGCTGCTCGCGGTCGACGAGAGCCTGGGACGAATCGTAGACGCGTTGGACGGTCGAGGCATCTTGGACGAGACGTTCATTATCTTCACCAGCGACAACGGCTTCTTCTACGGGGAGCATGGCTTATCTCTCGAGCGCCGACTGCCGTACGAGGAGTCGATTCGTACACCGTTCATCATTCGCTACCCGGCGTTGGCCGATCCCGGCTCGCGGATCGATGAGTTGGTCGTCTCCGTCGATATCGCACCCACGGTTCTGGACATTGCCGGCGCTCCCATCGGGGACCACATACAGGGCCGCTCGCTGCTGCCTCTGCTTCGGGGTAGCGCCGAGGATTGGCGCCGCTCGATCCTCATCGAGTTCTACACCTACGAGAATCCGTTCCCGTGGCTGCTCGACATGGATTACCGCGCCATTCGCACGACCCGCTACAAGTACATCCACTGGATGCAGCATCCCGATGAGAACGAGCTGTACGACCTGGAAGAGGATCCGTACGAGACACGCAACCTGATCGGTGATTCTAGGTTGGCCGGTGTGGTCAGCGATCTGCGCGCGGAGATGGCGGCGGCGGTGCTGGATGCGATGGGCTTGGCCAGGTAGCCTGCGGACAGTCTGTCCTTCGCGGCTCGGATCTCCTCGAGCGGTACCCGCGCGAAACTCGAGTCCGGACGCTGCAGCGCCAGTAGGGATCCGGCCATGGCGAGGATCGCGCATGACAGTAGCCACAGCCCCGGGGACCCAATCGGGCACGCCTCGAATTGTGTTCTCATGGTTTCGGAGTATAACCCAGTGCCCGCAGCCGGTCATGTGCTGGCGAGGAGTCCACCCAAGCATCATCTTCTCGGTACCCAGCCATCCGTGACTCACAACACTATTGGATGCAGAGGCATGAGAAGCGTAATCGCCGTATCGATCATAGCGTCTGCGCTCGCCATCTCGGGTCCGAGAGCGTTCGTCGGTAGCTCATCCGCCCTGATCCAGGACGACGACAAGGGACGCGAGTTCGTAGCGGCCGCGCAGCGAGGTGACGAGAACGCGGTTCGCCGAGCGCTGGCAGACGACCCGAATCTAGTCAGCGCCACCGACGACCTGGGGATGACGGCCCTCGATTGGGCCGCCACTCGCGAGCACTGGCACATCTTCCAACAACTTCTGGCGGCCGGAGCGCCCGTCACGACGGTCGGCTTCGATGGCGGGACGGTGCTACACCGCGTCTGCCATTACGATCGCCACGACATGGTGGAACTGCTCCTGGACGCGGGTAGCGATGTCGCCGCCCAAAACCAGTGGGGTCGCGCGCCGCTACACGTGGCGGCTCGACGCGGTCACCGCGATGTGGCGGCGTTGCTGCTCGAACGGGGTGCGGATCCCGACATGACGACGCGAGAAGGGTGGACGAGCCTGCACGTGGCCTATCGCGCCGGCCATCCGAATCTGGTCGAGCTCCTGCTCGCCGCCGGCGCCGATCCTCAGGCGCGGGACAGCGCTGGGGCGAGGCCTATCGACTATGCGTTCCAGCGTCCGCAGGAGGTGTCGGTCGATCCGGCGAAGCTCTACGCATACCAGGGGCTCTACGACGTGAGCGAGGACTTCCACTTCAAGCTCTGGGTCGAGGGCGGCAGGCTGTGGCTGCAGGACTTCGGAGCCGACGAGATGTATCCGACCGGGCCGGACTCGTTCTTCTGCAGATCGGAGCCGTGGGGTGTGGCCTTCCGGCGTGGTGCGGATGGGGCGGTGAACGAGATCGAGGTGCAGTTCCTACGCCGTGCTGTGCAGGGAACCAAGCGCGACCATCCGCAGTACGTTGGCTCGCACGAATGCAAAAGCTGTCATCTGGGGGAAGAGCACGGCAACCAGTACGTCCGCTGGCTGAGTAGTCGGCATGCTGCTGCATACTGGCGCCTGGCGACCGACTGGGCCCTGTTCATCGCCAAACAGCGACCGTACTACCAGGACATGGAGGATCCGCGCGAGGACGAGCGCTGTTTGCTGTGCCACAGCACGGGTCGCCAGGACCCGGACGCTCTGTTCGCGATCAGCTTCGAGGCGAGTCAGGGCGTCGGCTGCGAGGCGTGCCACGGGCCGGGATCGGAGTACATGGACGCGGAGACCATGTCGAACCGGGCCACCTACGTCGCCGCCGGCGGCAGAGTGCCCGACGAGAGTACGTGCCGGAATTGTCACCGAAACGACCAGTTCGATTTCCACGTATTATGGCCTGAGATCGCGCACCCGAGGCCGGCGGGTGCGCCGTGAACCGTAGGTGCGCTAGGGCTGCGGCAGGGGCGGAGCGCTGGACGGTGGCACTGCCGCACCACCGTCAGATCGGTCCCGCTGGTCGCGCTCTCTCGCGGCTGGTCGCAGGTACCTTGGAACACCGGCGCATGCGACCCGATACTATACATAGCAGGCACATCGTTCCCAATGTTCGGCCGAGGGGCTTTCAACATGTCTCTTGAAGCTACAGGTCCGCAGGTCCCGATTCTTACGCCCGTCTCGAGGAGGAGCTTTGTGAAGAGCGGCCTGGGAGCCTTGGCGGCGTGTGTTCTTCCAGGCTGTGGCGACGATGCCCCGACCGAGGTGCCGTACACGGGACCGCGGCTTACGGCGCGACCGGGTGCTCCAACGCTGGAGCCGGCCGTCGGATTGAGCCCGCTGGGAATCGGTGGTTCGCGCGACGGTGTGCTCTACGTGCCGGAGAGCTACTCCCCAGATACGCCTATGCCCCTGTTCGTCGGCCTTCATGGCGCGGGCAGCGAAGGACGTGACTGGCAGAGCTACTACGCGCGCTCAGAGAACCATGGCTTTGTTCTCTTGGCGCCCGACTCGCGAGCAGCGACCTGGGATCTGCTTTACGGGCAGTTCGGGGCGGACGTGTTCTTTCTGGATCAAGCGCTTCAGCACGTATTCGACCGCTGCCTCATCGACCCCACGCGGATCGCACTCGGGGGCTTCTCGGATGGAGCGACGTACGCGCTTTCGCTTGGCGTCTCCAACGGCGACCTCTTCACACACTTGGTCGCGTACTCCCCGGGCAGTCTCAGGCCCTCAGATCCTCTGGTGGGCAAGCCGAGGATCTTCATTGCCCACGGCACGCGCGACCAAGTTCTGCCCGTGGAGGTGACCCGTGATGGGATCGTGCCGGCTCTCACCGACGCGGCATATGACGTGACGTACTTGGAGCACGTGGGCTTTCATGAAGTTCCCTACTCGGTCTCTGAGGCGGCGTTGGCCTGGTTCCTCGATGAGGGCTGAACTACCCCTACTTCATGACTCCCACCACTCCAGCCGCCTGAGCGATCTGTTCCACGGACTCGTGCATCGCCGCCTTCGCTTCTGAGGCCGCCTCACCGTCGCCGGCAACCACGTGCGCGTTGAGTTTGCGGACGAGGTTTATGAAGCGGTCTACTTCAGCCCGTAGCTGCAGGTACACGCGGCGATCCGGTTGTATGCGCGAGCCCAACCCATACAGTCCGCCGAAGGCCATGACGATGCCGAGAAGCATGGCTGCGAGAGCGATTGGGTCGCTAGCCAGAACAAAGGTCAGAATCAGGACGAGCACTAGGCCGCCGACGGCCATCAGTCTGTCCAAGCGGGATCTCATAGCTGGCTTCCTCTCAAGGTTGGCGGGTACTCGCGGACGGCTGCCATGCGAGCAAGATGAGGGCTCCCCCGTACGTGCATCTTGTAGTACCTAGCTGAGCACGGCAAGGACTCTCCTCCGGGCCGGTCTCTGGCCGCCCATCGGCGTGCGTCGTAGTTTGATCGTTCTGGACTGAGAATTCGGCGTGCTGAGATTGGCGAACTAGCCCCTGACTGAGACGATTTGGAACGGAGGGTCTATGGAGGAGATCGTGCGGGCGCTTGGGGTTGGGCGCCGAGTACTGGTAGGAGCGCTGTTCGCTGGCGCGTTCGCCCTGGTGGCGGGATGCGCCGCCGAACTCGAGGATTCGGCGGATCTGGTGCTCAGGAACGGCAAGGTCGTCACCGTCGATCCGGCGGTTCCGGACGGCGAAGCGATCGCCGTTCAGGGCGACAAGATACTCGCCGTGGGAAGCGATGCCGAAATCGCGCAGTACATAGGGTCTGGCACCAAGGTCATCGATCTCGAGGGGCAGCTGGCCATCCCCGGATTCATCGACGCCCACGGGCACTTTCTCGGGGTTGGGGATGCGAAGATGCAGCTCGATCTGATGAACGTGGCCAACTGGGACGAGATCGTCGGGATGGTGGAGTATGCCGCTTCCGACGTGGCGCCGGGCGCGCTCATCCGTGGTCGCGGCTGGCACCAGGAGAAGTGGGATGAGGAACCGCCCGGCAACGTCGAGGGCTTGCCTACCCACCACACTCTGAGCGCGGTCTCACCGGATAACCCGGTGATCCTGAGGCACGCCAGCGGTCACGCGTCGTTCGCCAACGCGAAGGCCATGGAGATGGCCGGGATCACGAACGAGACGCCCGATCCCCCGGGCGGCGAGATCGTACGCGACGCCAACGGTGAGCCCATCGGCGCCTTCCGGGAGCGTGCGCAGGGCCTCCTGTCAGCAGCTGCCGAGAATGCGGAGCCACCTGACCCGCGCCGCCAGGCCGAACTCGCAGCCGAGGAGGCGCTCTCCAAGGGCGTGACCAGCTTCCACGATGCGGGAGTCAGTTTCGAAACCGTCGACCTATACAAGGCGATGGTGGACGACGGTGCCCTGGGCGTGCGGCTCTGGGTCATGATCCGGCAGCCGAATGACCGTCTGGCGGAGCTGTTGCCCGAGTATCGCATGGTCGACTACGGCGATCATCGTTTGACGGTGCGCGCCATCAAGGTCTCGGTGGACGGTGCCCTCGGGCCGCACGGTGCCTGGCTGCTGGAGCCCTATTCGGATTTGCCTACGAGCGTCGGGCTGAACACCAGCCCCATCGACGATCTTCACGAGACCGCGCGCATCGCCATGGAGAACAATTTTCAGCTCTGTGTGCATGCCATAGGCGATCGTGCTAACCGTGAAGTCCTGGATGTCTTCCAGGCAGCCTTCGAAGCGAATCCAGCCCGAGCAGACCTGCGCTGGCGTATCGAGCATTCTCAGCACCTTCATCCCGACGACATCACACGCTTCGGCGAGTTGGGTGTGATCGCGGCGATGCAAGGCATCCACTGCACGTCCGACGGTCCGTGGGTGGTTTCCCGGCTGGGCGAGCAGCGCGCACGGGAAGGCGCGTACGTGTGGAGAGACCTGTGGGACACGGGCGCGGTGATCGCCAACGGTACCGACGCGCCGGTGGAGGATGTGGATCCGATTGCGAGCTACTACGCGACCGTCACCCGCGTGATGAAGGACGGCAACGCCTTCTTCCCCGAGCAGCGGCTGACCCGAATGGAGGCACTGGAGACGTACACCAGCCTGGCCGCTTACGCGGGATTCGAGGAAGACGTTGTGGGGACGTTAACGCCGGGTAAGCTGGCGGACATCACCGTGCTGTCCCAAGACATCCTGACGATCCCCGACGATGAGATACCGACCACGGAGGTCGTCTACACGATCGTTGGTGGGAAGGTGATGTACCAGAGGGGAGCCGAGTAGAGGAAGACCAAGTCGAGGCCGTGCTTGGGGCTCGACGCCCCGCACGGCCTCCTCGGCTTGCTTGCGCCTGGAGATTTCGGCGCCGATACCGGCGCACCTTGTGATCTCAGGCAATCCTGGACATCTTCTGGGCCGTCCTCGTTGCGTGGTTGTTAGCCCAAAGGAGTCCGTGGACAGAATTCCCGCCCAGGCGCCGTTCATTCCCGTATAAGAGTCCCACGCGCGAGACAAACATCCGTTTCGTCGCTGAGCGAGCGACGACGTGCCGTGTGCTGCGCTCAGCAGAGAGAAGAAATGCCCCAACCATCGGAGGTAACATGCCTGATCTGAGAATGCGCTCGGTCGACGGAGGCGAAACCGTCGTCGCGGCGGATGCCGTGGCCGCTCTCGCCGCGGCGCTTCAGGGCGAGGTGCTGACGGCGGAATCCGCTGCCTACGACGAGACCCGTGCCATCTGGAACGCGATGATCGATCGGCGTCCGGCGCTCATCGTCCGTTGTGCGAGCGCGCACGACGTGGTCGCGGCGTTGAAGTTCGCCAGAGAGAATGACCTACTGACGTCGGTCCGCGGGGCCGGCCACAACATCGCAGGGAACTCGGTCGCCGATGACGCGATGATGATCGATCTCTCGGGGATGAACTCAGTGGAGGTCGATCCTGCGAGTCGGACGATGCGGGCGCAACCGGGTGCCACCCTTGGCGATGTCGATGCAGCGGCCCAGGCCCATGGCCTGGCCTTGCCGGTGGGCATCAACTCGACCACGGGGATCGCCGGGCTTACGCTGGGCGGTGGTTTCGGTTGGCTGAGCCGCAAGCATGGCCTGACCATCGACAACCTGATATCGGCGGAGGTGGTCACGGTCTCAGGCGAGCGCGTCACGGCCAGCGAGAGCGAGAACGCCGACTTGTTCTGGGGGATCCGCGGCGGCGGCGGGAACTTCGGGATCGTCACCTCGTTTGAGTTCAAGCTGCATCCCGTGGGTCCTGAACTGTTGGCCGGTCTTATCGTTCACCCATACAGCGATGCCGCCGACGTCCTGCGTCAGTACCGGGCGTTCGTCGCCTCGGCGCCCGAAGAGCTTTCGGTCTGGGTGGTTCTGCGTAAAGCGCCGCCGCTTCCGTTCCTGCCGGAAGATGTTCACGGCACGGAGGTCGTGGTGCTTGCGGCCCTGTACAACGGTGACATTGCGGAAGGCGAGCGCGCGTTGCAGGGTCTGCGGGCGATTGGTGATCCCATAGCCGACGTCATCGGGCCGAGTCAGTTCCTCGATTTCCAGGTCGCGTTCGACCCGCTCCTCACGCCGGGCTCGCGCAACTACTGGAAGTCGCACGACTTCACGGAGTTGAAAGACGATGCGCTGGATGTGATCGTCGAGTACGCGGGTAAGCTGCCGACGGCGCAGTGTGAGATCTTCGTGGCGCATCTGGGTGGTGCAGTGGGTCGCGTCCCAGCCGATGCGACGGCGTACACGCATAGAGACGCCGAATTCGTACTCAACGTGCATACGCGCTGGGACGATCCGGCCGAGGATGGCAAGTGCGTGGCATGGGCGCGAGAGTTCTTCGATCGTTCGGCGCCTTTCGCCACCGGTGGCGTCTACGTCAACTTCATGCCCGATGATGAGGCAGGGCGAGTGGCGGCCGCCTACGGGTCGAACTACGATCGCCTCGTCGAGCTGAAGAGGAAATACGATCCGGACAACTTCCTCAGGCTGAACCAAAACATCCAGCCGTCGGCCTAGGGCACGAAGGCGGGGCGAGAGGCTGCTCTCGTCCCGCCTTCCGTGCTGAGGTGTGAGAGCGGTCAGTCGGTCAGGATCATCTGGTCTATCACCCTGAAAAGGTATTCGTAGCTCGGCCGGTCGAAGGTGGTCTGGCTGTGGTACTTGAATTGGACCACGCCGTCCCCGTCCAGTATGAAGATGGTCGGGATGTTCTGCTCGACGTCGGATCTGTCCCAGCTTTTCGTGAACAGCCCGAGGCGCTGCGATAGCTCCCGCTCTGCGTCCACGAGTATAGGGAAGGGAACGGGGACATATCCGTCCTCGTAGGTGAAAGTTTTGGGGAAGACCTCCCGGGCTAGCTCCGCCCACCGTCGACGGTTCTCGGTCAGATTCTCTTCGTCGGGCGGATTCTTCCAGCCTTCGATCACCGCCATCTGTTCCGGGAAGATCTCGGCCCACTCCTTGACCATCTCCTCGTCGTAAGGGAGCACGAAGAGGACCTCCATGTTGTACTTCTCGCGGAGGCCGAGCATCTGCTCAAGCTCGACCAGCTCCGCGTACTGGTAGTGGCAGATCTGACACCAGTGATCGCCGACCCTTCCCCGGGGGAATATCAGGAGTACGGTCTTTCCTTTAAGGCCGGAGAGGGTGACTTCACCTCCCTGAATCGCCGGCAGCGTGAAATCGGGCATCTGCTGCTCTACGATGACCGGCATTTGCGCATGGGTCTCTGCCGGGAGGAGGAGCATCCCGCCGGCGAGTAGGGTCAGGAGCGGAAGGAACAACGTTCTGTTCATCGCAATGCTCTCGTTCGTGGTTCAGCAGCGAATGCTCGAGTGCTCTGAGAGAATCGAATCCTGAACATCTTCCCCGGAGGTGACGCGTGTATTGGGGAGAACGAGCGAACGGAGGATTCGAATTCCGTTATCAACGACGACATTTTCTCCGATGACTGAATCTTCGACGGTACAGTCTGGATGGAGAGTCGCTTTGTCCGAGACCACTGAGGACAGGCCATTCATTTCCATCCACATCCGATTGCAGTCGAGCAGGTCCTTGGGGTAGGTGATGTTGAAATCCCACCGTATCACTTCAGAGGCGTAGACCGGGCGGCCGCTGTCGATCAAGATCTGGATGGAGTTGGTGATTTCGTACTCGTCACGCATGGCAGTGCGCGGGGTCTGACGTATGGCATCGAACACTTCCGGACCGAAGAGGTAGACCCCGCAACCCTTCAAGTTGTTGATCGGGTACCGAGGCTTCTCGACGACCCTGTGTACTCTCCCCTCCTCGTCCACATCCACGGAGAAGTTCTTGAGGATCGCCTCGGGGTCGCCCTCGCGCTTCACCGCTAGGATGCCGGACGCCGTCGCGTCTTCGAATAGGGTGGTCATCTCCCTCAAGTCCGTGGGGACGTAGAAGATGTCTCCAAGGAAGAGAAAGAAGGGAGAGTGGATGTAAGATTCCAGCTGCATCACGGCGTGGGCGATACCTAGCGTCTGCTGCTGTTCGACGTAACGAATCCTCACACCCAGCCGGGAGCCGTCTCCGAGGGTGTCGATGATCATCTCCTTGAGATATCCAACCACAACGAGGACGTCTGTAACCCCCAACTCCTTCAGCTGTTCGATGTGGTACTCCAGGATTGGACGGTTACAGATCGGGAGCATGGGTTTGGGGTAATGAGTGTTAAAGGGGTCGATGCGACTTCCCATTCCGGCGGATAGGATTACCCCTACAAGACGATCAGACGCCATGAAACCTCCATCATCGTACCCAATTCGCGACAGCGCCTGAGACGGGTCGGGCGGCGCTGGGAAAACCAAGCTCGAGCCGGCTTCCGTTTCCTCGGATATCGCTTAGCTTAACGCGATACTCAGGGGATCGCACCCCACTCCAGGAATAAGATCAGCCACCGCTGGGAGACGTTGCAAGGGTCACCCGACGGTCAGGCCCGGGGAGCCATGACAGCAGATAAGCAGAAGATACTTGTCCTTTTTGCCCATCCGGCCCTTCAGAAGTCGCGGGTGAACCGGGTCCTGCTCGCCGAGATCCAGGGTCTCGAGGGCATAACGTTTCGCGACCTTTATGAGGAGTATCCGGAACTGGACATTGATGTCCGGCGCGAACAGGCGTTGTTGGTTGAGCACGATATAGTCGTGCTGCAGCACCCTCTTTTCTGGTACAGCACGCCGGCGATCCTCAAGGAGTGGATGGACCTGGTGCTCGAGCATGGTTGGGCTTACGGCAGCGAGGGCACGACGCTGCGCGGGAAGAAGTGGCTCAACGTGGTGACCACAGGTGGACGCGAGGTGGCTTATCGAACAGGCGGATACAACCGCTTCACCATGCGCGAGCTCCTGGCCCCAATCGAGCAGACAGCTCACCTGTGCGGCATGGACTTTTTGCCTCCTTTCGTGGTGCACGGTACCCACGGCATGACGCGCCCTGACATGGACACGCACGCTATGGACTACCGGCGTACGCTGGAAGCGCTGCGCGACAATCGCGTCGACTTTCAAGCGGTCCGCGAGTGCGCCCGTCTCAACGAGAGCCTCGATCTGATCCTGGTTAACTGAGCTACGGCAATGCACGCAGAGGGGTTCTTCTTTCAGGCGTTCGTCTATCTTTGCGCGGCAGTCATATCGGTGCCGATCGCCAAGCGTCTGGGCCTCGGTTCGGTTCTCGGCTACCTGATGGCCGGCATGATGATCGGGCCATTCGGGCTCGGTCTGATCGGCGAGGAAGGTCAAGACGTAATGCACTTCGCCGAGTTCGGCGTCGTGATGATGCTGTTCTTGATCGGCTTGGAGCTGCAACCATCGAGGCTTTGGCGCTTGCGTGGTCCCATCCTGGGAATGGGCGGCCTTCAGGTCGGTGTGACCAGCGCGATCGTCACTGTGATTGGGGTCATCGCCGGTCTGTCGTGGGGCGCGGCGCTGACTGTCGGGATGATCCTGGCGTTGTCGTCTACGGCCATCGTCTTGCAGACGATGTCCGAGAAGGGACTCACGGGAACGGACGCGGGACAGAGTTCCTTTTCCGTGCTGCTGTTTCAGGATATCGCTGTAATACCGATGCTGGCGATCTTGCCCCTACTCGCCGCCCACCCAGACGCGCTGCAACATGCAAGCGCAGGCTCGGATCACGCCGCCAACTTGACGGACGGCCTGCCCGCCTGGGCCAAGACGCTGGCCGTACTCGGAGCGATGACCGCGATCGTCGCAGGCGGCCGATACTTGATGCGCCCGGTCTTCCGCTTCATCGCGAAGACGAGGCTCCGCGAGATCTTCACGGCTGCGGCGCTCCTTTTGGTCATCGGCATTGCCCTCCTAATGTCCGAGGTGGGGCTGAGTCCAGCCCTGGGTACGTTCTTGGCGGGTGTGGTGCTGGCAGACAGCGAGTACCGACACGAACTGGAAGCGGACATCGATCCTTTCAAAGGACTGCTACTGGGCGTTTTCTTCATTGCCGTCGGTGCCTCGGTGGACTTCGGCCTCATAGCCGGCCAACCCGGCTTGGTGGTTGGTCTGGTCGCCGCTCTCATACTCCTCAAATTCGTCGTCCTCTTCCTCGTGGGAAGGCTCTTTCGGATGGGGCTCGACCAGAATCTGATCTTCGCCTTCGCGCTGGCTCAGAGCGGCGAGTTCGCCTTCGTGCTGTTCTCGTTCGCAACACAGGTCGGGGTCATGGGCTCCGAAATCGCCAATCCGCTAATCGCGGTGGTGGCGATTTCCATGGCGACGACGCCGCTTCTCATGTTGGTCAACGAGAGGGTATTTCAGCCACGCTTCGGCACACGTGAACGGGACGAAAGAGAACCAGACGCGATCGACGAGAAGAATCCGGTCATCATCGCAGGGTTCGGCAACTTTGGGAGCGTCGTCGGACGTCTGCTGAGGGCGAACGGCGTCAACGCGACCGTGCTGGAGTACGATTCGGATCAAGTCGAATTACTGCGCAAGTTGGGGCTCAAGGTCTTCTATGGCGATGCCGCTCGTCGCGATCTGCTCGAGGCCGCCGGAGCCGAGAACGCGCGTATCCTGATCATTGCGTTCAGTGACCGCGACCGAACTGTAGACCTCGTCCGGACGGCAAAGAAGCATTTCCCGCATTTGCGACTGATGGTGAGAGCGCTCGGGCGACCGCAAGCTTACGAGTTGATTGAAGAGGGTGTGGAACACGTGTATCGAGAAACTCTCGACACCTCCTTGAAGATGGGTGTGGACACGCTCCGGCTCCTCGGCTTTCGCGCCTACCAGGCGCAAAGAGCCGCTCGTACTTTCAGGCGCCACGATGAGAAATCTCTATTCGAGCTCGCAGACATGCGACACGACCAGAAGAAGTACCTGACCGTCGCCCGCCGGCGCATCCAGGATCTTGAGGAAATTCTCTTGGAAGAGATCGAAGGGCCGTCCGCGGACCGAGACGCTGGCTGGGATACCGATTCGCTGCGCGAGGAATTTGGCCAGGATGTTTGAGAAAGCTGAGGCTAGTACTCCGGCTGAAGCCCAATCGACTTCTCCTGGGATTCCGATACCAGGAAGAGCAGGAATGATGATGCTGCTAGCGGCGGGTTAGGCAATGCCAGACGATCTTTCGCTACGGGTCGTCACGTTCAATGCGTGGGCGCTCCCCGTCACGATTCCATCGCAGGAGAAGCGACGCCGTACGACGCACTTGCCCGAAGAGCTCGCGGCTCTGGATGCGGATGTCATCGTTCTCTTGGAGTTGTTCGATGTCGGAGCACGGCGGCGCCTGCTGGGCGAGCTATGCCCGCCGTTTGAGGCCTCGGCGGGTGCCAACGACAGCCGGCGCATCCTCAACTTGCTCCCCGCTGATACCACAGGCGGACTACTCGTCCTATCCCGCTTGCCGATCGTCGCCACCCGCTTCGTAGTGCACTCGCTGGGTTCGGGCACCAAGGTGGACGAGCGGCTGGGCCGAAAGGGAGCGATGATCGTGCGCCTCGAGTCTGCGGTTGGCCCGATCACGGTGTTCGCCGTTCACCTCTATGCGGGGACGAAGCCCAAAGACACGAACATACGCATGACGCAGCTACGACCGCTGCTCGATGTGCTGAACAGCGAGGCGAACGGGACCCCCGTCATTCTGGCGGGCGATATCAACATTTCGCCCACCGTCGCGTACCCCGAGCCTCCGGGTCCTGACAACCCCTATACCGAGGAGTACGCGGTCCTTGGGGACGCGGGCTTCGTCGACACGCTGCCACCCAACCCGACGCCGGCCCGCCAGTCCGCGACCTGGGTACCCAGTCGCAATCGCTACGCGGCACTCCCATACCAGGAAACGAAGACGGACGAGCGCTACGACTACGTGATGGTGAGGCCGGGGCGGGGGAGCGCGTGGGCGGTGAAGGATGCCCGCACCGTCATCGATGCACCCGGCGCGTATCTCTCCGATCACGTCGGTGTGCTTGTTGACCTCGACCTCACCGCGGGGCCGGCTCCGGTAGGATAGCGAGCCTTTGTCGACACGCTCGTTGTCCCCGAGCGTCCGAGGCCTTAGCTTAATGTTCTCCTCAAAGAGTATGAAGTTGGGTCGCGAGTGTGTCCTACCACACTACGCCGGCCCTAGGGAGTGGCTTCGAAGCAACGAGCAAGCTCATCCTCGTGCTGGCTTGCGTGCGCCGAGTCCTGCAAGTGCCCGGTCGCCGATCGCGCTTGGCGGTCGCCATGACTTCTTGTGTCTTCATTCCAACTCGATACCGGCGTCGCCCACAGCGACCCCCACCAGGAGGAGCGTCATGAAGAAGCTACTGTTACTCACCCTCGTCGCCGCGCCGATCATCGGTGTGTCCGGCCCGGCGACCGCCCAGGAATCCGCACCGCCGGTGATGTACTGGGTGTACCAGGAATTCGTGAAGCCGCCGATGCTCCAAGAGTATGAGGCAGCGGCGAAGGAGATGATCGATGTCATGGGTTCGGTGGCAGCCTCTGGCTCCGTCGAGTACGTCACGATCTCGGGTTCCCAGTTCGACTACGCCTACGTCTTGCCCATCGAGGGCTTTGCTGGGATCGACAAGATCTGGCAGGAATGGACCGTGATGGTGGAAGCCATCGGCCAGGAGAAGTGGGCGGAGATCGAGGCTCGCTCCAGCAAGACCATCGATCACGCCCAGGCCAGCGTTCTCATGCTGCGTGAGGACCTCTCCTACCATCTCGAGATGACGGCGCTCACCACCGACCGCCCGTTCCGAGCCTACACGTACTGGTACGCGATACCGGGCAAGACCTACGAAATCGAGGGGGTCGCCAAGGAGTACATCGATCTCTTCGAGGCGAAAGGCGTGGAGCACGGCTGGCGTATCTATGAGATAGTCATGGGACCAGACCAACCCGTCTACCTCCAGGTCGAGACTGCGGCCGACGAGGCTGCCTACCATGCCAACGCGAAGGATATCCGGGAGGCATTGGGCGAGGAGGGCGTGAAGCTGAACATGAAGGCCTTGAAATACTCGCGCAGGGTGGAAGAGCAGCACGGCTGGATCCGCCCCGACCTTTCCTTCCCGCCGCCGACAGAAGGTGAAACCCGCGACTAGCCGCATTGATCGGAAGGAGGCTGGTATCCGCGGAAGGGGCAGCCGATCCCGGGCTGCCCTTTTTGCTCTACCGCCGATGACGGCGCTCTCAGTAGTTGGGTAGCCGCGCTCGAGGCTAGATGATAGAATCCACTGTCCGAAAAAGGCAGCCCAACCATCGCGAACAGCTTATTCCTCAACAACCAGCACGGCAGGTGCCGATATGGCAAAAGAAATGGACTTCTTAGCGACTCTCGGGATTGAGGACGTGAACCCCGGCGGCTTCGGCGGCGAATGGATCGGTTCGGGACCGGACCTGGAAGTGATCACCCCCATAGATGGCTCGCGGATCGCCACCGTCAAGCAGGTCACCGAGGGCGAGTATGATCAGATCGTCGAGCGCGCTCACCAGGCCTACCTGCACTGGCGGACCGTGCCGGGACCGCATCGCGGCGAGATCGTCCGACAGCTGGGGAATCGGCTGCGCGAGCTGAAGAGCGAGCTGGCGCAGTTGGTCACCCTGGAGATGGCGAAGATCATCGCCGAGGGCGAGGGTGAAGTGCAGGAGATGATCGACATCTGCGATTTCGCCACGGGCCTCTCTCGCCAGTTGTACGGCCTCACCATGCAGTCAGAGCGGCAGGACCACCGCATGATGGAGCAGTGGCACCCTCTGGGCGTCGTGGGTGTGATCAGCGCCTTCAATTTCCCCGTCGCCGTCTGGAGCTGGAACACGGCGTTGGCCGCGGTGTGCGGCGACAGCGTCCTGTGGAAGCCGTCGAGCCAGACACCGCTCACGGCCATCGCGTGCACAAAGATCGCCGCGCAGGTCTGTCGCGAAAACGATGTGGACCAGGCCATCATGTCGCTGGTGGTTGGGAAGGGCTCTACGGTGGGCGATCGGCTGCTCCACGATCGACGCATCCCACTCGTCTCCGCGACAGGAAGCTGCCAAATGGGCTATCGAGTCGGCGAGGTCGTGGGCAAGCGACTGGGCCGCACGATCCTCGAGTTGGGGGGCAACAACGCGGTGGTCGTCACGCCCAGCGGCAACCTCGACATGGCGTTGCGGACGATCCTGTTCGGCGCGGTGGGAACCGCCGGCCAACGTTGCACGTCAACTCGACGCGTCATCGTTCACGAGTCGATCAAGGAAGAGCTGGTGGACCGGCTGGTCAAAGCGTACGAGGGCATCTCCATAGGCGACCCGCGGGATCGCGACACCTTGATGGGTCCGCTCGTCACCACAGACGCGGTGACGGACTTGCAGAACGCCATCAAGCGGGTGCAGGAAGAGGGCGGCGAGATACTCTACGGCGGGGAGCCGTTGGGTGGAACCGATTATCCGGGCGGGCATTACGTGAAGCCGTGCATCGCGGCGGCGAAAAACGAGTACGAGATTGTGCAGGAAGAGACCTTCGCGCCGATCCTCTATATCATAGGGTACGGGAACGAGTCGTCTTCGCCGCAGCAGGCCATCGACGAGGTCGAAGAGGCGATCGCTCTGCACAACGGTGTACCGCAGGGTCTGTCCTCCTCGATGATCACCGACAGCGTGCGAGAGGCCGAGCTGTTCCTGTCGCACCGGGGCAGCGACTGCGGCATCGCCAACGTCAACATTGGGACCAGCGGTGCCGAGATTGGTGGCGCGTTCGGCGGCGAGAAGGAGACGGGCGGCGGCCGCGAATCCGGGTCGGATTCCTGGAAGGCGTACATGCGGCGGCAGACCAACACGGTCAACTGGAGCACGGAGCTGCCGCTGGCTCAGGGGATCAAGTTCGGCGAGTAACCCGGGTTCAGCGGAAGTTGAAGCGGGGCCTCGTTGCTGTGGCGGACATTGCGGCGAGGTCCCGTGGCGGTCGGGCACAACGCGAAGCCGCTCGCTTCATGTCGCGCTGCACGGGCAGTGACATCGGACGGGCCACCGCTCTCCAAATGTCCGCTCGAGTCTTGCGCCGTGCCCTCCCTGTCGCGGTTAGTGTCTAAGCACCTCCGGGCGCCCCTGCTGACCTAGCTCTTCCAGCAGTGTGCAAGTTGCCGCCAGGGCGTCGCTTGCTCGGACCAAGGCGGCATACTTCTGGCAAGCTGCGGCGGTTTTGGAACCCTCCAACAGCCTCTCGAGCGCCTTCGCCAGGCGCGACGGGGTGAACCGGCGCGGCGTGAGCCATGTGCCGACGCCCAGGCGGCGCAAACGCGCCGCGTTGTCGGGCTGATCGAAGCCCATAGGCATGGTGAGTTGCGGAATGCCGGCGGCAAGACCCTGGGCGCAGGTGCCGAGGCCGCCGTGGTGGACGATGGCGGCGGAGCGTGGCAGAACGCTGGAGAACGGAAGGTAGAGCGCGTGACGCACCCCATCAGGAAGGTCGGACGGTAGCTGTTCCGGGTATCCAGTGAGCAGCAACGCGCCATTCCCAGCATTTCTACTGCCTTGACGGCGGCATCGAAGAAACCCGGTGCCTGGCGGTTGCCGGTTCCGGGTGTGAAGACGATGGGCGTGTCCTCGTCAGCCAGGAACTCGTCGATTTCGGGATCGATGTGCGGTGTTTCGTCGTAGAGGATGAATCCCGTCAGACGAATCTGCGGCGGCCAATCTGGCTGAGGTGGTCCGAACCAGTCGGGGAAGATCCCGATGGTCAGCTGCGGTGAATGGAGCCAGTCCTGGAACACGCACCGGACCGGCTGTAGGCCAAGTTCGGCGCGGAAGGCGTTGAGGGACGGGTTGATGTGCGGGTCTAGGAAGAACCGGTCGGCGATCCAGTACAACCCACGCTTGTACCGGCGCGGCGCTCGCGAAAGTTCGTAGCCCGGCTCGAAGACGGGTGCGACGAACTCGGAGCGGATCACGCCGGGTGCGATGTGTATGCTCGCTGCTGGTACGCGATGCTTCTCCTCGAACGTCCGGGTTACCAGAGCCAGTGGGTGCCCCACTAATATCGTGCGGCCGGGTTCGTACAGATCGGAGAGCGTGGCATAGTGGTCGCGAAGTGCCTCCGATAAGAGATGGAGGACGAGTCGCATCCCTCTGCGCGGATGCCAGAGATCGGGATGGTGCGTGATGGCGTCGTAGTCATCGGCCGAGCCGCCTGATACGAAAGCTAGGCCGGCGCGCTCCGCAGCATCGCGAAAGGGGCCGGCGGCACACACGATGACGTCGTGTCCGCGCTGGCGGAGCTCGCGGCCGATGGCCAGGTAGGGAAATACATCACCCGACGAGCCGAAGGGTGTCAGGATGTAGTGCATCGAAGGAGTATATGGTGGACGCCGGAGCGACCGGCAAGGCGGAGCCGCTATCTTACCTTGACGTTATGTAAGACCGATCTTCTGGACGAGGGTTGTGAATCGCGGGTCAGAGCGGAGCGGCGCATAGCCGGGGTCCAGGTGAAGGTAAACGAGCCCGGCGGAGCGTGCTTCTAGTGCTTCGTCGAGGCGGGCGAAGGCCTTGTCGAAGTCACCGAGAGCGGCGAATCCCATCGCCATGATCTCCGCCCTGACGTAGCTCTGTTTCGCCTCCTCCTCCAGGCGCTCCATGATCGCCCGCGCTTCCTCCTGTTCGCCCATCGCGGCCAGGGCCCGGACGATGAAGCTGTCATAGGCGCGGACGGAGGATTCGAGCGACTGGCTCTTGCGGTACCACTCCAACGCTTCGGTGGGCTGGCCCTGCCCCAAGTATGCGGACCCGATGTCGAGTTGCGATTGGAAGTAGGTCGGGTCGATCTCGAGCGTCTTGTGACTCTGCTGGATGGCGGCAGCGTAGTCCCCTCTATAGAGCAGCATGCGGCCGAGCCAGCGGCCGTGGTGGGGCGCCAGCGGGTCAAGGACGAGCGCCTTTCGCAGGACCTCGATCGCTTCGTCAAGTTGGCCGATGGAGGGGAGCACGCTGCCGAGCGCGAAGTGGGCTTCGGCATAGTTGGGATTGAGCTTGACCGCCTGGCGGAGGTCTCGCTCGGCGGCGGCGAAATCCCACTCGTACCACCCCCGAACCTTCCCCAGTGCGGCGAAGGCCTCTGCCAGGGTGGGCTCTAGCTGGAGAGCCTTCTGCGCTGCCTCCTCGGCTTTGGGGTAGGCTTCGCTCGGGGCGACCCAATCGTCGGCGAGTGCGGTCCAGACATCCGATATTCCGGAATAGGCGCGCGCGAAATCGGGGTCCTTCTCGAGTGCGTTCGTGAAGAAGTCGAGAGCCTTCCTGAAGTACTCCGACTCGGAGTACTTATGATAGAAGAACCGCCCTTTGAGGTAGAGATTGTACGCCTGTATGTTCTCCGTAGAGGGAGCGACGATCTGCTCGGTTTCACCGACGAGCCGCACTTTGAGCGCGTCGACGATGGCCCGGGAAATCTCGTCCTGAATCGCAAATACGTCCTCGAGCTGTCGGTCGTAGGTCTCGGACCACAGGTGGTAGCCGTTGGCCACATCTACGAGCTGAGCGGTCAGCCGGATGCGGTTACCGATCTTGCGCACGCTGCCTTCCAGCACGTTGGCCACGCCCAGCTTCTCGCCGACCTGACGCACATCGACTTCTTTCCCCTTGAAAGCAAAGCACGAAGTGCGGGAAGCGACCTGGACTCCGGGGAGTTTGGCCAACGCGTTGATGACTTCCTCGGTCATCCCATCGCTGAAGTACTCGTTCTCCGGGTCCGCGCTCATGTTGGCCAGCGGTACGACGGCAATCGATTGCTTGGGCGGTGCGGCCTTTGGCACAGTCGTTAGACCGCCCGGGGGAGTCCCACCACCGGCTTGGATCTCTTTGAGGGTTTCGGCAAACTCCGCAGCCGAAGGGAAACGGTCCACGGGTGTGCGGGCGAGGGCGCGAGTGGTGACCTCGTCCACGACCTCGGGTATGTCTCGGATGGCTCGCACCTTCGGTATCGGAGACACGAATCGCTTGGTGATAATCGCCTGGGCGTTCGGCCCCGTAAACGGCGGCTCGCCGGCCAGCATCTCGTACAGCACGCAGCCCAAGCTGTACAGGTCGCTTCGACCATCTATATCTGGCTCGCCAGACGCTTGCTCGGGGCTGACGTAGGTTGGCGTCCCCAGCATCATCCCGGTCTGCGTGATCTCCGCCTCCGCTTCAGACAGGGCCTTGCCGATACCGAAATCGGCCACCATCGCCGAGCCATCGTGCAGCAGGATGTTCTCTGGCTTGATGTCACGGTGGACCACGTGCTGCCGGTGCGCATAGTCGAGGGCGCTTGCCACTTCCCGGGTGATCCTCAGTGCATCGTCGAGCGGGAGTTGTCCTTCGCTGTCGAGGTGCTCGCGAAGGGACTGCCCCTCCATATTTGGCATGACGTAGAACAGCAAGCCATTGGCCTGCCCGGAGTCGTATAGCGGCAGGATATGCGGATGGGTGAGCCCCGCGGCGAGCTTGATCTCGCGCAGAAAGCGGTCGGGCCCGATATCAGAAGCGAGTTCCGGCTTGAGGACCTTTACGGCGACCTTCCGGTCGTGGCGTAGGTCGTGTGCCAGGTACACGATCGCCATGCCGCCCTGGCCTAGCTCCCGTTCGACTGAATAGCGGCCGGCCAGGCCGCGGTCGAGGCGTTCCACGAGGTCGTTCACAGGTGAGTAATATGTATGACCCTTACTCTTCTGCCAAGGCGGGTACGGCGAGTCGCTCGAAGAAGTCTGCGGTCTGGGCTATTCTCGCCGGGTCGTTCGATTCAAAGAACCAGAAGCGTTCGATTTCGCCCGTATTCACAAGCAGCTGCATCGTGCCTTGCGTCTTGTGTTCCGCGATGAGCCAGTTAACGACGATCCGGTAATCGAGCCGTCCGTTGGGGTCGAGTTTTTCGGTGCGATCGAAGATGAAGGGCTGGACATCGGTTCGCAAACGTGTGATGGGGTAATACGGTAGCCCGACGAAGTCGTTCGGCACGAGATCCTGCTCAGCCTCCCGTGCGCCTATGAAACAACCCAGTACCACGGGCCTTTGCGAATCGGGAAGGCCTTGAACAGCGTCCAGCGCGAGAATCGACGCGGACTTGTGGTGCGCGTGGAATTTGGGGATAGGCAGGTGCACGAAGACGAAATCATAATCGGTGTTTGTCATGATTTCGCGAAGGCGCGAACGGACTTTGTCCGCGTTCCAGACGTGCGAGAGAATCGTATCTACGTTCTCGGTGTAGGCATTGTCGAACTGGTCCAGATAGAAGTGATTCCTGATTCCGATGATCTTGCCGCCGGCTTCCAACTCCTTCTTGCGAATCGCGGGTAGATGTTTGCGGGCCACCGTCTCGTCCGTGAGGTCGAGGCCGTAGATGGGCTCGGCCAGTTGCGAGTAGCTGAACCCGCCACTGCCATCCGTGATCGTGACCAGGTCGACGTGGCCTCCCAGGATGTGCGTGATCTTGTACACGCTGCCGGCGAACATCGCCTCGTCGTCTGGGTGCGCGACTACGAGAAGGATCGCAGGAGCCTCCTGCGAGGCCGCTGCGGCCGGAAAGGAGAGCGCACCAAAGAATAGAAAGAGCTTGACGCAGGCCTGACGGACCATCCTGCCTCCTTGGGCTGGGAGCGTCGAATGTCGGACGGCCGAACATACGGAGCCGCTTCCGATGGGGTCAAGCCTGGGTGACGCGCCTGTCAGGCCACCTACTCTCCGCCCGCTCTCTGTCTCGCCGAATCGTCCCGGCCACCTTCGACGGCCAGGCTGGCGATTCGATCAACGGACTTGTGCATGTCCGACTTGGTGGCCTCGATGACCGCCGGGTCCCCCTCTTCGCCCATGCCGCCCAGCTTGCGGACCAGGCGGATGAAGCCATCGACCTCCGAGCGAAGCTTGATGTGGGTCCGCCGGTCGGGCATGAAACGTTCAGCGAGCCCTCAGACGCCGATCTGGTTGACCAGTATTCCTTTGAGGACGATGGCAACCTGCAGCCGAGTGTTTGCGATCAGCAGCACTTGCAGCAGTATGACTATCACGCCGCCTAGCGCGAGCGATTTGTCGAAAGCGGATCGGTGGAGTCGAGGGACGTTCATGTCATCTCCGTAGCGGCGTCTTTGGACCGATTGGGAGTTCCAGCACGTGCCTGTCTGCTTACGACAGGGCGCGTTGAGTGCGATTAGGCGCGAAGGACGATACGGGGAGTGTCTGGAAGAATACCACCAAGTCAGCTCGATTTCAACTTCTTCTTGAGATTTTCGAGCATGTCTCGAGTCATCATCTCCAGATCATAATCTGGCTTCCAGCCCCACTCCTCGCGCGCCGCTCTATCGTCGATCGAGTTCGGCCACGAATCCGCTATCGCCTGGCGGACCGGGTCAACGTCGTAGTCCATAACGAAGTCGGGTATATGCTTGCGGATCTCGGCGGACAACTGATCGGGCGTGAAGTTCACCGACGTGACGTTGAACGCGTTGCGGTGCACGAGCTTGTCAGCGTCGGCATGCATCAAGTCAATGGCCGCCTTCACGGCATCCGGCATGTACATCATATCCAGGCATGTGTCCGGGCCGAGGAAGCATGTGTAGCGCTTGTTTCGGATCGCTTCGTAGAAGATCTCGACGGCGTAGTCGGTGGTGCCGCCACCGGGAGGGGCGACATGCGAGATCAAGCCGGGATAGCGAAGACCGCGGGTATCGACGCCAAAACGGCTATGGTAGTAGTCGCAGAGCAGCTCGCCGGCAACCTTGGTCACGCCGTACATGGTGTTGGGACGCTGTATCGTGTCCTGGGGGGTGTCGTCTTTGGGCGTGTTGGGTCCGAACGCGCCAATGGAGCTAGGGAAGAATACGGCGCAGCGACTCTCGCGGGCGATCTCGAGTACCCGATAGAGCCCTCCCATGTTGACATCCCACGCGACGTGGGGCTTTTCCTCGGCTGTAGCAGAGAGGAGAGACGCGAGGTGGTAAATGGTACCGACGTCGTATTTCTGTACGACGTCGTCCATCATGCGGCGAACGGTGCAGTCGATATACTCGAACGGCCCATTGGGTTTGGCCGGTGATGCGGGCATGCGGATGTCCGATGCGATGACCTGGTCGGCGCCGTAGCGGTCGCGAAGTGCAGTGACCAGTTCGGACCCGATTTGTCCCAACGCCCCTGTGATCAGAATCTTTCGCAATTCGATCTCCCGGTGTTGCGAACGTCGCTTCTTACGTGAGGAGCTTTCTGTCTTTCGCAGCGAGCTCGACTTCTTCCTGGAATTGCGGGTCGGCGATCTCGATCAGCGCCTTCGCGCGCTCCCGCAGGTTCTTGCCGAATAGGTTTACCGCTCCGTGTTCCGTCACGACATAATGCACGTCGGCGCGGCTCGTGACCACGCCTGCACCTTCCTTGAGGAAGGGCACGATGCGGGACATGGTGCCGCCCTTGGCGGTGGAAGGCAGTGCGATGATTGGGCGACCTCCCCTTGATTTCGCCGCGCCGCGTATGAAGTCCACCTGACCGCCGAAACCGGAGTAAATATAGGGTCCGATGGAGTCGGAGCAGACTTGTCCGGTCAGGTCCACCTCGATGGCCGAATTCACCGCCACCATGTTCTCGTTTTGGCTGACGATGAAGGGGTCGTTGACGTAATCGACGGGGTGCGCCTCGATCAGTGGGTTGTTGTCGATGTAATCGTAGAGCTCGTCGCTACCCAGGGCGAAGGTGAGTACCACTTTTCCAGGGTGTAGGTTCTTCTGGGTACCGGTCACCACGCCGCGTTGAATCGCGCGCATGCCCCCGTCCGAGATCATCTCCGTGTGGATGCCCAGCTGCATGTCGCCTTCCATCGACTCCCAGACCGAGTCGGGGATCCCTCCGATTCCCATCTGTACCGTCGATCCCGGCTGTATCAGCGGGATCACGTGGCTAGCGATCGCTCGCTCGACATCGGTCGCCGGTTTCGACTCGAGTTGCGGCAGACCCTCGGTGGCCTCGACGATGGAGTCCACGCGGTTCACGTGCATGAACGAGTCGCCTAGGACTCTGGGCATCTTCTCGTTTACCTGGGCGATGACCGTCTTGGCCTTCTGGCACGCAGCGATCGACGCGAGGGTCTCAACGCCCAGGCTCATGAACCCGTGCTCGTCGGGTGGCGAGCACTGCACCATGGCGACGTCGACAGGTACGATGCCCTCGCGGAACAGCCTCGGGATTTGGTGCAGGAAGATTGGGACGTAGTCGCCCCGACCCTCGTTGACTGCTTTGCGGTCGGCCGGCCCTACGAACAGCGAGTTGTGGCGGAAGCTCCCTTCCATCTCGGGCTCGGCCAGCGGGTCCTTACCGACGAGGAGCACGTGGTTCAGCTGAACGTCTTCGAGCTCGTCTTTGCGCAAGGAGAGCGCTTTAACGAGGGTCTGCGGAATAGCCGCATTCCCCGCGTAGTAGACACGGTCCCCGCTCTTGATCCTGCCGACGGCTTCGGCGGCGGTTTCCAGTTTTGATCTATAATCGTCGAGCCAGTTCATTTGCCCGTCACCATGAAGTCGTTGTCTATTTCAGAATGTGCGCCAGTGGCTGAACGGGGATGCCGAGAGTGGCCCCCACCTCTGCGTTGACCAACTGGCCCTTGTACATGTAAACGCCGGCGGCGAGACCGAGGTCTTCTCGAAGCGCGCCGCTCAATCCCTTTCGCATGATTTCCTTGACGGTCGGTAGCACAGCGTTGGCCAGCGCCCTCGAGGCGGTCCTGGCGATGTTCGCCGTCATGTTCGGGACGCAGTAGTGGACCACGTCGTGGACGGTAAAGACAGGGTCGGCGATCGTCGTGGGACGGCTCGTCTCCACACATCCCCCCTGATCGATGGACAGGTCGAGGATCACACTGCCCGGCTTCATCGCCTTGACCATGTCCTCAGTGACGAGGATGGGCGAGTGCGCGCCTGGGATGAGGATGGCGCCGATCACGACATCGGCAATCGCCGTGAACCGCTCGAGCTGTGCCATGCCCGCCACCGCGGTCACGACCTGGCCGGAGAAATCTCTTGCCAGCGCTCTCAGTCTCCCAAGCTCCTCATCGACCACGATGACGTGCGCTCCGCTTGCGAGAGCATGCCGCGCTGCGGCGTGTCCGGCAGACCCCGCCCCGAGGATCAACACGGTGGGTGGCGCCACGCCGGGTACATCGCCCAATAAGATTCCTCGTCCTCCGGACTCGTTTTGCAGGTAGTGGGCGGCGGCGTGGACCGCCAGCTGCCCTGCCATCTCGCTCATCGGTGCAAGCACCGGGTGGCTTCCAGCCTTGTCCTCGATGATCTCATAGCCGATGATCGTCGTCTCGAGCTCCATGAGGCGCTCGACCTGGGCCTTGGGCATCACGGCCAGGTGATGAAAGCCTCCGATGATCAGCCCCGGCTTGAGCAGGTCGAGCTCATCGGCTGCGAGCACGCCGACTCGACACACGATATCTGCGCGTTTGTAGGCTTCCTCGCTGTTGTAGACGATCTGGGCGCCGACCTTCTCGAATGCGCTGTCGGGAAACCTGGCGCTCGTCCCCGCGTCCTTCTCGACCACGACCGTATGTCCGTAGTGGGTCAGTCGTGCGACCGCGTAGGGTGAAAGTCCGACCCGGTGCTCGAGGCGGTGGGTCTCTCGTGGCACGCCGATGAACATGCTTACATCTCCTTAGTGGCGCCCGCTCGGCCACCGAGCGGACGGAGAACCAAAGCAACGGTCGACTGCCGGGCTAGAAACCCAGCGGCCGACCGCTTCAATATCGGATGTACCGGCATCCGCGATTCGCGGGTGCGGCAAAACGAAGGAAGCCTCTACTCGGCTTCTTTCGAGTTGGTCGCCTCCTCGTAGGCCTTGCCACCCCAGGCGAAGGCTTCTTCGTTGAGTTCCAGTAGAGCACATTGGTGTTTCAGCGCCTGACGTAAAGTGGTCAGGAAACTTTCTTTCGGGAACAGGTTAGTGGCCGCCTGCATGGCACCCAGCGCCACGACGTTCTTCACCATCACTTTGCCCAGATCCGTCGCGATCCGGGCGCAGGGAACGCCGACCATGGTCACGCTACTATCGAGAGTCGGCGGACTTGGAATGATCGAACTGTCGTAGATCACGACGCCGCCGGGTGGTACGTCCGGACCGAACTTCTCCAGGCTGGGCGGATTGAAAGCGATCAGGATCTGCGGTCGCGGCGATGCCGGCGACAGGACCTCGTCCGTAGCGATGTGGACATCTGCGTAGGAGGTACCGCCACGCGATTCCGGACCATAGCTCGGAATGTGGGTGGAGTCCCAACCCTCGTTGATAGCGGTGCGCGTCGTCAGCATCGCGATGGTCTGAGCGCCGTCTCCGCCTGTACCTGCGAACTTGATCGAAACGTCTTTTTCGTCGATGTGTGATGGGAATCCCTCAGCGAATCGTTGAGGTCGCTCGTCAGAGCCGCCGATCACATCGATGACGCTCTGGGCGTCGAACTGCGGTGAACCCGGGTCGTACCAGGGCTCGGGTAGCAGGTCTTTCTTGACCCCGAGCGGAAACATGGGCACCATCTTCTCCCTCACCCATTGCTCCGATTCCACCGGTGTCACCTTCCAATGAGTTGGGCACTCGCTGAGGATCTCTACGAAGGAGAGGCCCTTCTTATCTACTTGATGCTGCAAGGCCTTCCTGATCGCCTTCCTGGCCCGGGTCCTCTGCTTGTTGTCGAAGAGGGCGCAACGCTCTACGTAGATCGGGCCGTCCATCTCGGCGATGATTTCCGCCATCTTCAACGGCTCGCCTGTGATGCGTGTGCGACCCATCGGTGTGGTCGTAGTCTTCTGACCCGGCAGGGTCGTGGGTGCCATCTGACCACCCGTCATCCCGTAGATGGCGTTGTTCACGAAGATGAACGTCATGGGCAGGCCCATCTGGCAGGCTTGCATGATCTCGGCAAGTCCGATGGAGGCCAGGTCGCCGTCGCCCTGGTAGCTGACGACCACGGCATCGGGGTTGGCGACCTTGTGTCCGATGGCTACGGCCGGAGCACGCCCATGCGCGGCCTGGCTGTTGCCGACATCCAGGTAGTAGTACATGAAGACCGAACAGCCGACTGGCGAGATGGCCACGGTGCGGTCCTGGATGCCCAGTTCGTCGATAGACTCGGCCAGATACTTGTGGATCAGTCCGTGGCCGCAGCCGGGACAGTAGTGGGTCGAGTGGCCCTTGAGTCCCTCTCCGTGGGCATGTCGCTCGAACTTCTCGTAGAAGACGCTCATGCTGCCCCTCCGACCACTGCGCTGACTGCGGCGACGATTTCCCGTTGTTGCGGCAGGACGCCGCCGTAATGTTGGACCCTTTCGATGGGTGGCGCCAACACCCCGGCGTGGCTGAGTGCGAGTCGCAGTTCATCCTCCAGCTGACCGGCCCCGGCCTCGACGATAATCAGGGAGCGGGCTCGATCCAGAACGGGTAGAAGCGCATCCACCGGGAACGGCCAGAGCGAAATGGGCCTGAAAAGTCCCACCTTGATGCCACGGTCCCGGAGTTCCTGCACCGCGCCCTTGGCCATGCGGGCCGGAGTATTGCAGGCGACGATGATCCAATCGGCATCGTCGCAGTAGAAGCAATCGGAGCGCTGCTGGCTTGCGACCATACGTGAGTACTTCTCGTTCAGGCGTATGTTGTGCGCCTCGAGGTCGGGCTCATTCAGAAGGATCGAGCTGTTCAAGTTGCGGCGGTGATTCTCGTCACCATACACGGCCCACGCGGGCAGACCCGGCTTGACCATGTAGTCGGGAAGCTCGACCCGACCTGTCATCTGCCCCAGAAAACCGTCGCTCGCCAGGATGACTGGATTACGGTACTCGAACGCCAGCTCGAAGGCGTCCATGGTCAGGTTGAGCATCTCCTGCGGTGTCGACGGCGCGAGAACCACGGCGTGCGTGTTGCCGTGCCCAAGACCACGACAGAGCAACTTGATGTCGGCTTGTTCGGGCCCGATGTTGCCGAGCCCGGGACCGCCACGCATGACGTTGAAGAAGACGCCCGGCAGCTCCGCGCCGATCATGTAGCTGATCCCCTCCAGCATGAGGCTGAACCCGGGTGAGGAAGTAAAGGTCATACTCCTCATTCCGGCACCGCCGCAGCCGTACATCATGTTCACGGCAGCGACCTCGCTCACCGCCTGAACGAAAGCCCCATCGAGCTGCGGCAGCATCTTGGCCAGAAGTTCGGCGCCTTCGGTCGAGGGGGTGATCGGGTATCCGAAGAAATGGCGGCATCCTGCCAGCAAAGCTCCAATGGCCGATGCGTGATTCCCCTTTAGGATCAGGGGCTCGAGCCGGGGCAACGGCACCCGAGTGTCCGGGATCGCCACAGGTTCGGGCGCCGTGGTCATCCTGTCACCGAACAGCTTGGCGGGGTCGAGAAGCTCGAAGTCTTGTTCTTCCTGCGGCGTAGCCATCAGGCCATGCGGTTCGGGACACGCGCTAAGACAAAGACCGCACCCGTTGCAGACATCCAGATTCAGAACGATGGGTGTGAATCCGGTGGCCGGATTGATTTCCGTCCCCATCTCGATGCAGTGCTTCGGGCAAGCAGCGATACAACGCCCGCAGGCCTTGCAGAACTCGGGGAAAAGGAATGGTTTCGGTCGGATCTTTGTCTTGGTTTCAGCCATACGTGACCCCAGGAAGAAAAGTGAGTAGTGAATAGTAATTGGCAATCAGTAAGTCAGAACTCACAACTGTTCAGTTACTAATTACTAATCACTAATCACTTCATACTGCAAAGCCCGGGCAACGACCCGTGCTCGAAAGCACCGGCCGTTGCCCGTGCCGCAAAGGTTGAGTGCCGACCTACGGCCAGATACCGCGCTCCAGCGTGACATCAGCAACGCGGCTGATCGCCAGCACGTACGCGGCCATCCGCAAGTCGACCGGCTTGAGCGGGTCTCCGTCCAGTCCACGCCTGTCGCGGGCCGCTTCCAACTCGGCCAACGATTCGTTGATCTCTTTCTGTTTCGCGATCACGGCGTCAGTGGACTTGATCATCTTGGCCCTCATTTTGCCGTTGACCTCTTCCTCTTCCCACTGCTCGTTCTCGTTGTTCTGGACCCATTCGAAGTAACTCACCGTCACTCCGCCGGCGTTGGCGAGGATGTCGGGTAACACCTGGATCCCACGCTCGAAGAGGATCTTGTCGGCCGCGGGCGTCGTCGGACCGTTGGCGGCTTCCGCGATCACCTTGGCCTGGATGTCGGCCGCGTTGTCGCCGCGAATCACGTTCTCCAGTGCCGCGGGAACAAGGATGTCGCAGGGGATCGTCAGCAGTTCCTCGTTGCTGACCTCTTTGCACCCCTGATAGCCGAGCACGGAGCCCGTCTTCTTCTTGTGATCGAGGACGGCCGTCGGGTCGAGTCCGTCCGTGTTGACGATACCACCGCGCGAGTCGCTCACCGCAATGATCTTGGCACCCTGCTCCGCGTATAACTGCGCGGCGATAGCACCGGCGTTGCCGTAGCCTTGAACCACGACCGTCGCACCGTCCACCGAGTCCAGACCCGGAACGATGCCCCGAGCCAGAGCCTGCTGTGTGCAGAACAAGCAACCGCGGCTAGTGGCCTCGTTTCGGCCCAGCGACCCGCCCATGTTCACGGGCTTGCCCGTCACTACGCCCAGGTTGTTCTTGCCTTTGTGCATCATGTCGTAGGTGTCGAAAATCCAGGCCATGGTCTCGGGGTTCGTGTTGACGTCGGGCGCCGGAACGTCCGTGTAGGGCCCGATGGCGTCGCCCAACTCGGCTATGAATCGCCGTGTGATCTTCCGCAGATCGTCCTTCGTGCGGTTCTTCGGGTTGCAGATGATGCCGCCTTTGGCGCCACCGAACGGGACATCGAGGATCGCGCACTTCCAGGTCATCCAAGAGGCCAGTGCCCGCACCTCGTCATCAGTCACGTCCGGGTGATAGCGGATCCCGCCCTTGCCGGGCCCCCGCACGCGGCTGTGCACGCAACGGTATCCGACGAAGTTCTTGACCACGCCGTCTTCCGTCTCGATGGGAAACTCGACCGTGATCATGCGGTCGGGCCGTTTAAGGAACTCGATCAGCCCCGCTTTCATGCCCGGGATGTACCGGGAAGCCGTGTCGAACTGCTGCTGTGCGATGTGGAAGGGGTTCAGATCCTCCACGCTCTTCGCCTGTGCTTTGTCCATCGTGGTCATTTCCTCCCTCATCCCTGGTCGATGGGGCTGCTGTTCTAAACAAGTGGCACCTTGCTGACCTCCACCCGTTGAGCATCATCCAGGCCCAGGGTCCAAAACGACCTAAGGCGTTATTCGATAACGATATAGGGCCGTTCAAAGGTAGCTGACTCGGAGCCGGTTGGTCGCATTATGTCACATGCAGGGATATTCTAGGAACAAGCGGCGCCGAGCAAGTGGATAGCCGCATGACGCTTGGAAGTCCGCTGACGATCATTTGCCCAGACTTGCCAGAAAAGATATCTTATAACAGACCATGGATACAACGGGCGCCAGTGTCAGGACGGCCGATCGAATCGCCGCCCGGGGGTGGATTCACCCTACGACAAGGGGCCCTCGTTTCCCATGTAAGGCAGCATACACGGGAGCCCGCTCGGCGCACCGGGTGGAGAAGAGAGGGTGATCAGTGGCGGGGGTGTCGACAAGCGGGGTGGAGGCTCTGCAAAAAGGAAAGGAGCCGTCCAATGCTATACGGACAAGTACAAAGGAGGTCGGCCACCGCTGAGATCGAAGCACGCGCCTATCGTGTCTATACTCGGAAGGACATCGACCGCATCCCGCAGTTGCGGGGGCTGAGCGAGGCCGACCGAACCGCAATGAAAGCTCTATCCGCTGTTTTTCCTTTCCGGGTGAACCGCTACGTCATCGAAGATCTCATCGATTGGTCGAGTATCCCAAACGACCCCATTTTCCAGCTTACTTTTCCGCAGCCGGGAATGTTGAAGCGGCGCGATCTTCTGCGCATGTTGCGAATGGTGCGCCGCGGCGCGCCCGAGAAAGAGATCGAGGCGGCTGGCCGGGCCATCCAGGCTACGCTCAATCCGCATCCCTCGGGACAAATGGAGCTGAACGTGCCGCTGTTCAACGATGAACCGGTACAGGGCGTTCAGCACAAGTACCGTGAGACGGTGTTACTGTTTCCGGCGGCGGGCCAGACTTGCCATGCGTACTGCACATATTGCTTTCGCTGGGCGCAGTTCGTGGGGATCGACGATCTCAAGTTCGCCGGCCGCGAGGCCGATACATGGGTCAAGTACTTGAGGGCCCATCGGGAGGTCTCGAGTGTGCTGATCACGGGTGGGGACCCGCTGGTGATGAAAGCCAAAGTGCTGCGACGCTATGTCGAACCGCTGCTGCATCCAGCGCTCGATCATGTACGCAGCATTCGGATCGGGAGCAAAGCGCCGGCCTATTGGCCCTACAGGTTCGTGACGGATTCGGACGCCGACGAACTGCTGAAACTGTTCGAGGTTGTCAGGCGTGCTGGCCGCCACCTCGCTTTCATGGCTCACTACAGTCACCTGCGTGAACTGGAAACGCCCGTTGCGCAGAAAGCGGTCCGCAGGATACGGGACAGTGGCGCGGCGATTCGTAGCCAAGCTCCGCTGATTCGCCACATCAACGACTCCGCCGACGCGTGGGCGGAGATGTGGCGACAGCAGGTGAAGTTGGGCGTCATTCCTTACTATATGTTTGTCGAACGGGACACGGGCGCGAGGAACTACTTCGAGGTTCCGCTGGCTCGGGCACTGCGAATCTTCAACGATGCTCACCGCCAGGTTTCCGGCTTGGCGCGCACAGCGCGGGGGCCGTCTATGTCGGCGACACCGGGTAAGGTACTGGTCGACGGCGTGACCGAGGTGAACGGTGAGAAGGTCTTCGTCTTGAAGTTCCTGCGCGGGCGGAATCCGGACTGGGTTGGGAAGCCGTTTTTCGCGCGCTTCGATCCGGAGGCGACATGGCTCGACGATCTGGAACCTGCCTTCGGTGCAAAAGAGTTCTTCTTCGAGCCGGAGTTGCGTGAGATTGCCGCGTCGAGGGGTGTGCAGAAGTCGCTCGACGCGGAGTTTGCGTATCTACCCTGATCTGTGCGGGATGCCGCGGCAAGGCCGAAGGCCTTTCCGATTCGGCCAGCAGGCGGTATAAGTTGACGTTGCCGATGACCCGGGGGTGCGGTGCCCCCGGGTTTTTGAGTGGCCTCGGTAGGGGAGGGGCAGGCTGCGGACGCACGACGTGAAGGACGGACGCGGAGTCCACCTGGCATCGGTGCTGGTTCTCATCGGCACCATGTTGGTGGACATGATTGGCTTTGGCATAGTCCTTCCTCTGCTGCCGTTCTACGCCACCGAGTTCGGAGCGGCCGATTGGATGGTCGGCCCTCTCGTCGCTTCCTTCTCGGTCGCACAGCTCATCGCCACGCCGTTCTGGGGGAAAATCTCCGATCACTACGGCCGACGCCCTCTGATTTTGGCCGGCCTGGCATTCTCCGCCGTCTCGTATGTTCTCTTTGGACTCGCCACGACTGTAGCGGTGCTCTTCGTCTCGCGCATAGTGCAGGGAGCTTCGGGTGGCACGATCGCGGTGGCCCAGGCCTACGTCGCGGACACGACGTCGCCGGAGCGGCGCGCGCAGGTCCTGGGGTGGCTTTCGGCGGCCACGGGGGCTGCGCTGATGATCGGCCCTGCTGTTGGCTCGTGGGCCTTCCAATGGGGTGGGCATTCGGCGCCGGGATTCGTCGCTGCGGCTCTCTGTGTCGTAAACCTGGTCTTTGCACTGCGCTTTCTTCCCGAACCCACGGACTTGAGAAAGCGGGGCGGCGCGAGCCTCGCTGTCCCGCCGCTGCGAGACGTGTTGCGCACAGCGCTGCGCGAGCCGCTGTTTCATATGATCGCAGTCTACTTCTTGGGAATGGGTGCCTTTACGGCGATCACGGCGATCTTCCCGCTTTTCCTCGAGGCACGATTTGGTATCGATGAAACGACGGTTGGCTATGTCTTTCTCATGGTGGGTGCCGTGTCGGTCTTGGTGCGGGGCATCGCGGTCGGCCCTTTGGTGCATCGATTTGGCGAGCCTGTCGTGTCGCGGCTGGGCGCAGTGCTGCTGGCCTTCGGGCTGGTGATGGGCGCGTTTGCCGACACCTACCCCATGCTCGCACTTGCCATCGTGGGCATCTCCGCGGGAACCGGAACGCTCTTCCCGCCGCTCGCGGCCTTGATCTCGCGCTCGGCGGCACCGGAGGTGCAGGGCAGTACGTTGGGTGTTAATCAGTTCTTCGGTGGCGTGGCACGGGTCATCGGGCCGTTGTGGGGTGCGGCCGTATTTGACCTTTCCGGAGTGGCGGCGCCGTTCTTGAGCGCCAGCATTGGTATCTCCCTGGCTTTCCTCCTCACATTCCGACTTCGAAAGCCCGGAACGGCTACCGCTCCCTGATGTCGGGGGTCGGGCAGGAAGAGAGTTTCGCGTTGAATACAGCATTGGTGTGCGGCGCCGGCGGCTTCATCGGGGGTCACCTGGTGAAGAGGCTCAAGTCTGAGGGGTACTGGGTGCGGGGAGTGGACATCAAGGAGCACGAGTTCGCACCGAGCGCAGCCGACGAGTTCTCCCTTCTCGATCTCCGCGATCCGCAAGACTGTCGGCGTGCGCTGACCCTTGGCAAAGCCACATTCAACGAAGTCTACCAGCTGGCGGCCGACATGGGAGGCATGGGTTTCATTTCCGTGGCCGAGTGCGAGGTGCTGAGGAACAATGCGCTGATCAACCTCCACATGGCGCATACCGCGGCGGAGATGGGTGTGCACCGGTACTTTTTCTCGTCTTCGGTCTGCGTCTATCCCGACATGGAGCCTGGGGCAGCGGAGATGAATGAGGACGGCGCGATTCCGGCGAACCCGGACAACGAGTACGGTTGGGAGAAACTCTACTCGGAGCGCGTGACTCAGGCTCACGGTCGTCGCAGCGGCATGCAGGTCCGGATCGCGCGGTTCCAGAACTGCTACGGTCCGGAAGGGACCTGGACCGGCGGCCGTGAGAAGGCGCCCGCCGCCATCTGCCGCAAAGTCGCTGAGGCGCCCGACGGCGGCACGATCGAGGTCTGGGGTAGCGGGTCGGCCGTGCGCTCGTACACGTACGTGAGCGACATGGTCGACGCTGTCTATCTACTGATGCGTTCCGATCTGGAGGGCCCGGTGAACATGGGTTCGCCGGAGTACGTCACGGTGGACGAGCTCGTGTCGACCGTCGCTGCTATTGCGGGCAAGAGAATTGAAGTCAAGCATGTGGACGGTCCCGTTGGCGTGCTGTCTCGCAACTTCAGCAACGACCGCATCAATTCCTTGGGATGGCAAGCGCAGGTGAGCCTGAGAGAGGGAATCGGCCGTACCTATCGCTGGATCGAAGAACAGGTGGCCAGAGGGCAGGGATGGAAGTAGCCCGAGGCGCGGGTGCGACTCGGGCTACCTTGGCTTGCGTTAGAGGAGGCGTCGGCGGACCCGGAAATCCACGTTCTCGTCGATCCAGGTCCAGAGGCGTTCCTGCTCGTCGAGTTCTGCACCGGGCGTGATCTGGCCGGTCCAGCCCTTCATCACCTCGGCGTCCACCGTCCACATCCGCACGCGTCGCCGCGGAACGTCCTGTTCCCAGCGAACCGCGACGGTAGGACTGGCATAGAGCAACCTCACTGTGACGTTCCGTGAGAGGAACTCCAGCGGTTCGAGGTTGATCTTGCGGTAGCGCTCGTCTTCCGCTCCGGCGGTGCGCACCGACACATCGGGGATGCCGTCGGAGATCACCACGATCGTTATCGGTTTGAGTACGAGATTCTGCCGCTTCACGAACGTGGCCACCCTTGTGAAGAACGGGTTGAAGTCGGTGAACGCATCGTCCGGCTGGAACCAGGTCCGCAGATCATCGTAGATCTCGTTCACCGTCTTCCCCTGGAAGTCGTGGATCGGATGGAACGACTTCGACTCTCCAGGCTGCTCGCCGCCAATCGAACCGACGAATAAGACGGCGGGTTCGTCCAGGTCGCCCAGCCTGTTGAGGTGGCCGTAGATGTAGTGAGAGGCGAAGCGCAACGCGTCGTTGTAGTTACCAGTGCTCTGAAAGGACCCACTCACGTCGATCCCGATGAAGAGGGTCATCCGTGCCTCCTGCTCTGTCTGCGCCGGCACGCAGGCTGAGGTCAGGAGCAGGCACAGTCCGCCGACCATCATGGCCGTGATGCGGCGGCCCATGTCTGTGTTCGACTTAATGTGAACGTACATAGTATCCACCTGCATCTCGGTTAGCGGTGTAGGGGCTCTGAGGCGGTCGGAGATGCGTAGCCGACTCCGCCGCGGAGGACCTGAATGAGCGTGTCCTTCGCCATCACGCTTGCGAGGTCGGTGAACGGCAACTTGAAGGCCGGTCGTGCGGCGATGACAGTCGTCGCGCAATTCACGGCCTGAGCAAGCAGCTGAAGGACCGGCAGCGACAACAGCTCGAGGATCTCCTTGGACTTGGCGCGAAACCACTTGTTCTCAGCCTTGAGGGCGTCGATCGGGCCACGCCACCAGTCGGGCTGTGGGGCCATCGGACGGGGTGCCAGCGAGGACTCGACCGCGAGCGTATCACGGGCCAGCACGGCGAGCAGCGCCGGTGTTCCGTAGCGGCCGAAGAGGAACCAGGTCATGGCCCGGATACCGATCCAGCCGAAGGAGGCGAGCGCGATCGTGGAGCCGAAGCTCATCTGGTAGCCGGTGTTGGCGGCAATCCAGGGCGTGATGGCATCGATCAGCTCGCGATACAGGAAGATGACCTCGAAGAACATCACGAAGAACTCGACGAAGAGCATCTGGATGATCGGCTTGATCTGCCGCCTATCCCAGGCCTCGGCGAGCACTTGGATCGAGGCGAAGCTCCCCGCGATGACCACGAACAAGAACAGGAAGAGTATCGGCGCCATGACTTGGCGCGCCTCGATACCCGCCAGGTCGAAGAACACTTCCGACACGGTGGGTAGCAGCGTGTACGTGAAAATGAGTGCCTCGAGTGCACACCAGGCGATGGTCGCCGTGAGCAACACACGAGGGGATCCCATTGCCATGTCACATGTGCCCCTGCATTGCGAGATCAGCTCCTCCAGATTCCAGCCTTGTTGGAGGGCGGTGAAGTGCAGACCCTGGTTTTGCGAGGGCCTGCTGGCAGCGACCGGCTGCGGATTGCCGGTGCCCTGGCCCGAGCCTGTGGATTGCGGGTTTTGGAAATTAATTCAGAGTGGGCCAAAAGTGAAGAGACCGGGACCTGGCTGGGATCTTTTTGCACGCTTACGGGAGCCATCCCTGTGCAGTGGTATGCCCTTGGACCCGGGGAAACTGCGCAGCAGCCCCCGTTTTTGGGATATGAGGGCCCCATCATCGCATTATTGGGGAAGGAGGGTGGCCTCCGGCACGAATCTGGCCGCCGGGTCCTGACCTTGAAAATCCCGCCTCTGGGCCGCTCGGAGCGCCAGCAATATTGGCAGCAGGCCCTGGGAGCCCACTGCGGCTCGGACCTGGAGGAAATTGGCAAGCGATTTTACCTGGGCGGCGGCACCATCCAGCGGGTGGCGCCGATGGCGATCGCCATCGGTCGCCTCCAGGGGCGCGAGCAAGTCACGTTGCCGGACATACAGGCAGCCTGCCGAACGATCAAT
>Ga0209536_100000401_pt1 | contig 69340 bp, 41 predicted proteins | sample DeeMarSeWOR28_12_FD_187461 | JGI IMG/M metagenome (GOLD analysis project Ga0209536, IMG submission 187461) | Marine sediment microbial communities from White Oak River estuary, North Carolina - WOR-2-8_12 (SPAdes) (version 2) | ecosystem: Environmental > Aquatic > Marine > Intertidal zone >...
GCGAGTACGGCGACAATTTCTGTCTGAGTTCCGGTATCGGGAACTGGCACGGTTTTCAGAAAAACCGGGGTAATGATACCGGAGCGAGTTTAATTGTCGCCAGCGGTTTTTGGTTACTTTTTGCCGCGACAAAAAGTAACATAACCGTTGAATCTGGCGTAACAGCTTTATCAGATAAAAAGATCAAATGATTAAGGCCACCTTTTTGGCCTGTCAAAAAGTAGCATAACCGTTTAATCAGATTCAAAAATCATATAGTTACGACTGACTTTTTGGTCAGACAAAAAGGTGCATAGTCGTATTAATCTAGATGGAATAATAAATATTCATATCTTGGTATGCGCAGGAAGATCCTCCGAAGGAGTCCTTCGGACCTGAGGGATGACAGTAAGAGTGGATTTTGCCTGTCTGTCCGAATGCCGGACTGACCGGCAGGCAGGGATTGTAAAGAGATATGCAGAAAAACTTATGATTCAGGCCAGGGTTTGTGAAAAAAATAGTTGTTTGAATTGAAAAAATTATTATATTAGCAACTCACATTTGAGTTACTAATAATTCCCACACATAATTATCATTTTTCGATGTGTTTAAATCTCACAGCGAGGGACTATATGCCACACCAAAAGAGGTTTTTACATCATCTCCTTCTGATCATTTTTCCAACGCTGATCTTTGCCGGCAATACCGGTAAAATTGCCGGGATTGTTCGTGACAGAGCGAATGGCGAACCACTTATCGGGGTAAACGTTCTCGTACAAGGTACCATGCTCGGGGCCACATCGGACCTGGAAGGTACCTTTTTTATTTTGAATGTGCCGCCGGGAAAGTACACCGTTGAAGCCCAGTACATCGGGTATAATACGATGAAGTATGAAAATGTCGAAGTCAATACGGACCTGACGACCGAGCTGGAATTTGTTCTGCAGGAAGCAGTGCTGGAGATGTCAGAGGATATTGTGGTCGTAGCGGAGCGCGACCTGGTGATTAAAGATCTTACGGCGACAACCGCCACCGTGGATGCCGAACAATTCGCAACCCTGCCGGTCACCGAGGTTTCCGAGGCACTGGAACTGCAGGCCGGCTATGTGGACGGTCACGTCCGCGGCGGACGCACCGGTGAGGTGGCCTACTGGATAGACGGCATGCCGGTGACCGATAAATATGATGGCGGAACAGTGGTCGAGGTCAACAAGGACATGGTTGAAGAACTGCAGTTCATCAGCGGGGCATTCAATGCGGAATACGGCCAGGCCATGTCCGGTATAGTCAATATTACCACCAAGGAGCCATCACAAACCTTTGGCGGAAACGTGACGGTGTATGCCGGCGATTATTTCAGTCAGCACAGCGGCTCTCCGCAGAGCATAAATATAGAATCACCTGCATCGATCGGCAGCGAGGTCTACTGGAATCTGGATAACTTTAATCCCACCAATATTTACAATTTTGACGGGGGATTTTACGGCACCATTATTCCCAATAAACTTTCCTATTATGTCAACGCACGCTACATATATTTTGGCGGATGGATGTATGGAAAAAGGGAGTACAATCCTTACAATATATCCTATACCGACAGCAATGGCGTGTTTCAGATTGCCCGCGACCCGGAGGGATTGGGAGACAGTGAATACGTTCCGATGAACTGGAACCGGAAAATTTATGTTCAGGGCAAGCTGATCTTCAATATCAGCCCGCTCATGAAGGTCTTTTACAGCTATATCCGCGATGATGTCCACTTTGAAGAGTATGACCGGAATTACAAGCTCAATCCGGATGGCAATCCCGACCGGTTCCGCGTCGGCGACTCGCATATTGCCAAACTGACCCATACCCTTAGTCCGTCCACTTATTATGATCTGGGATTTTCCTTGTTTGCCAAGGATTACAAGCAGTATGTGTATGAAGATCTCTTTGATCAGAGATATGTTCATCCAAAAATAAGTGACGGTCAGCGGCCCTTCAGTTTTAAATCCGGGGGGACAAACAACCAGTATTTTACCCGCCGGACCAAAACCTATCTGGGCAAATTCGATCTGACCAGCCAGATCACCCGCCAGCACCTGATCAAGATCGGGGTTGAAGCGCGGTTCAATGACATTTATTTTGACGATATCACCCTGCGGCCGCCGCTGGGCGATGAACTGGACCTGGCTACCGGAAATCCGTTCATGTATCAGCTTCCAAATGGCGATCCGATACCACGGGAATATCTCCAGATCCCGGGTCTGGAAACCCCCTTCCACAGCCAGTATACACGCAAACCGGTTGAGCTGTCAGCCTATATCCAGGATAAAATGGAATTTAACGATATCATCGTAAATCTCGGGGTACGGATTGACCATTTCCGCCCCGACGGGGTGATCCTGGCCGATCCATCGGACCCGAATATCTACAATCCCCTAAGACCGAAAAACAAATTCAATCCGGAAACAGGTGAGGAATATACGCTTGAAGAAAAACAGCAATTCTGGTATATCAAAGCGAAGAACAAAACCCAGATCAGCCCGCGGCTCGGGGTTTCCTTCCCGGTAACCGAAACGGGCATGGTCTATTTCTCGTACGGACATTTTTTTCAGATCCCGAATTTTGAACTGCTTTATCGTAACCCCCATTTTAAACTGGGCAGCGGAACCGGCAGCCAGGGTACGATCGGCAATGCCGATCTTGATCCGGAATTCACCATATCCGGTGAGATCGGGATGAAGCAGCAGATCAGTTCGGAGGCGGTACTCGATATAACGGTCTATTTCCGTGATGTCCGGGATCTGACCGGAACCCGGGCGGAAGAGATTGAGGTTTTCGGCGGCGCCGCAACCTATTCCCGGCTGATCAACAGTGATTTTGGATTCATCAAGGGTATCATCCTATCGCTGCGCAACCGGTTCAAACAGGGGCTGAACTATACGCTGGATTATACCTTTCAGGTGGCCAAAGGAACCGCGTCCGATCCAAACGCGGCACAACAGGCGCTGGCAGCCGGCAATCGTCCCGAGGTCCAGCTGGTGCCACTCGCATGGGATCAGCTCCATACCGTTAACGGAACGGTCAGCTGGGTGGCGGAAACCTGGGGGGTGAGCTTCATCGCCAATTTTGGCTCCGGCCTGCCATATACCCCCAGAGCCACCAGTGATGTCTCCGCCCTGCGCGAAAACAGCGGCACCAAGCCGACTTTCTGGAATGTGGATACCCGTTTTTATAAGGACTTTGATCTGTTCAGTACCAAACTGACTTTCTTCCTGCGGGTATTCAATCTGTTTGACCGGCTCAATCAGCTGAATGTGTACAACGATTCCGGAAGAGCGGATTATACGACCGAACTGGACCGGGCACGTGCCAACAATCCGACCATGTACTTCAATACACTCGAGGAATGGTACAACAATGCGTCCTATTATTCGGAACCCCGGCGCATCGAGCTGGGATTTATGTTCAACTTTTAAATACGATATCTAGGTGAAAGGCATAATGATGACGGTGCGCAATTTAAATGCTACTTTTCTGCTGGTCATCGCAATCCTGCTGCAAAATCTTGCAGCGCAGACACCCACACCTGTAAAAGGTGTGCGCAAGTATGGTGTCTTGAACGGCAATCAGGTCAAAACGATTTTCGGGAACTGGGGCGTTATCGGTCAGCCCGGAGCGTTTGGTCCGCGCGGGTCCTGGATATTCGATACCAACGGGTATATCGGCGATGTCAGCCCGCTGGTCGGTGCCGAGGTCGTGAACGGTTTATATCAGCAGGTCGGCCAATCGCTGGTTCCATACAACCTGCCTGTCCGGTGGGTCATCGATGTACCGGTTGCCCGCCCATCCACCGGTGGTTTTGACACCGATAACCTGGGCAACCGGCAGGCTTTTGAACCGGTGTTCGGCTATGATAATCCCAGCGGCCCGACTCCGGCGATCAGTTCCCGGCCCTCCTCCTGGCCGCCGACCTGGCCGGACAAGCCGGCTGACTGGGACGGGGTATGGAACGGGCTGTTTGGCAAACAGCCCAATGCCGATCTGGAAACGTTCTTTGTAATGAGCGATAACTGGGATAACGAATTCAGCGATCCGCTGGAGAATCCGGGGCAGATTTACTATCGCCCCGATCCGGGTAATCCCAACCGCAAAGGAATGGGTCTGGAAATGCGGGTCAGGGGGCTGCAGTGGCAGCAGATCCTGGCTCAGGACAATATCTTCTGGCTTTATGAGATCACCAATCAGGGCACATTCACCTATCCCCGGACTGTATTCGGAATGCTGGTCGGGACATATGTCGGTGTGACCTCCGGAGATGATGCCCCGGCTGAATATGACGACGACTGGTCCTTTTTTGATGTCAATGAGGACCTGACCTATACCGGTGACTTTCCCAATGACAACTCACGCAATCCATTCTGGCAGGGGCCGGTCGGACTGGTCGGCTATGCTTTTCTGGAAAGCCCGGGCAATCCGTTTGACGGGATCGATAACGATAACGATTCCGACGTCTATGGGCTGATCCCTGCGGGTCCGTTGTTTGAGCAGTCTGATTTTGCGTCGGTAACCTTCACAAACAGCGCAACGCCGGGACAGGGTCAGACCAATAAGGTAGTAGTCATTAAAGATACTCTGCTCAATGGGACGCGAACCTTCGAACGGACCGTGCTGACTTTTCCCGCCGGCCAGGATACGTTTACAGTTGTCAGCCTGGGAGACACGATCACCCTGATTTCGGGGGTGACGAGCCGTGTGGAAGGTAATGTCATCCGAGTCAACAACCGCGATCAGGTGAACGCCAATGCCCTTGATGGAAAGGATAACGATCTCGATGGGCTGATTGACGAGAACTATTTTCTGCATTATCGTCAGCGCCGGACAAAGCCGTCGGGAGAGATTCTGTTCGATATACTTAATCCGGTACACCATGTAAACTACCTGACCGGTGCCGGGGTGAATGATAAAATGATCGATGAAAAGCGGAACGACAATGTCGACAATGACGGCGACTGGAGCCGTAATCCGGTCACCGGCGAGATGCTAATGGATGACGACGGGGTGCTCCTGGATGATGTCGGTGTGGATGGTATCCCGCGGACCGGGGATCAGGGTGAGAACGACGGTATACCAACCGCCGGAGAGCCAAATTTTGATCAGACTGACAAGGATGAATCCGATCAGATCGGATTGAGCAGTTTCGATTATTTTACCCCGTCGATAGACATTCCCATGGCCGATGATGAAGCGATGTGGCAGCGCATGACCCCAGGTTTCTTCGATGTCCCCGAAACATATGTCAACGGCCGTCCGACAACCGGGGAGGATGGTGACTTCGTATACGGATCAGGCTATTTCCCGCTCACCCCGGGACAGACCGAGCGCATGTCCCTGGCACTGATCTTTGGCTGGACGCTGGAGGATATGATCAAGAAGCTCCGGACGGTCCAGAAAATATATAATTCCGATTACCGTTTTCCGATCGCCCCTGATAAGCCGATCCTGACCGCTGTCGCAGGTGATGACAGTGTCGTGCTGTACTGGGATCGTGCCGCAGAGAAATCATTTGATCCGGTATTGAGGGAGTTTGACTTCGAAGGATACAAGATCTACCGGGCGACGGATCCGGGTTTTCTGGATGCCCGGACTATCACCAATTCCGCCGGAGATCCGGTGGCGTTCAAGGCGATCGCGCAATTCGACTACATCAACGATATTTTCGGTTATTTTTATCCGCCCAATGACATCTATCAGCAGCTCGAAGGCTGGGCGTTTGATCTGGGCAGTGAAACCGGATTGCAGCACACCTATGTCGATTATGATGTCCAGAATGGACAGACCTATTACTATGCGGTGGTTTCCTATGACCGGGGGGTTGACAGCAGCGGGGTAATTCCGGCTGAATGCACCAAGAAGATCGATCAGGCCGGTTCGGGGGAGATTACGCTTGACATCAACACGGCCCGGGTTACTCCTACCAAGCCGGCAGCAGGATTGGTTTCACCGGCAACCAGCGATTCGGTTGAGCATGTAAACGGGGATGGCTTTGGCACAATCGATTACCGGATAGTCGATCCGACCATTCTGACCGGCAGCCGGTATGAAGTCTATTTCTGGGATACCTCTAACGACAGCATCGACAATAATAACAACGGTTTGATCGATGAGGAGGATCCGGCGGAGCTGCAGTCGGTTACCACCCATTATGCCGTAAAGGATTTGAATACCTATAAAGAAGAGATCACACCGAATGACACCAATTTTGTAAAACTGAGCCGTCAGAATCTGGTTGAAGGAAGTGTTGTGGTGCAGGATGGAGTCGGCAACCTCATCCCGCCGGAAAGTTATATTGTCGATTATAAGAAGGGTGAGATACGACCGGCCAACGGTGATGTTTTTAAAGGCATTGTCGTCATGGTCAGTTACCAGTATCATCCGGTCTATTTCAGCCCCTATATGCAGGGGTCACCGTGGGAGAGACAGGTGGGAGTCGACGCGGATATTTTTGATGGTATTACCCTGATTTTTGATAATATCTGGCAGACTTCAGTGGATGACCTGACATCAGACTGGAACACGCCGGAGGTGAATTACGATTTCAGTTTTGGATTCGAAACGATCACGATCGGTGGCGTCAAGCTTGAACCCGTGTTTTTCCCCTCAAATTATGAAGTGCTCATATCCGATCAGATTGTTGACACCACATCCGGCCAGTTTCCGGACGTACTGCCGCCGTCGCCGCGCAAATTCCAGATTATAAATAAGACCGGTGGATATAAAATTGAATATCTCCATATCGACCGGAACGGTGATTTACTTCCCTCAGTCAATCCGGGACAGACTGAGCGTATACTGTTCTATGAGCGGGACAGGGAAGGCACCTATACAATATTCACCTGGCAGCTGGTCATCAAACTGGCGGATGAAAATGCGCCCTATCAATTCCAGGGAGGGGAGATCTTATCCCTCACCGCAAAATTCCCGTTCAACAAGTTTGACCTGTTTTCATTCCAGACGGAAAAAGAACAGATCAATGCAACCAAGGCGGGTAATGATTTAATTAATGTAATCGTATATCCGAATCCCTATATTGCGGCCCATGAATTCGAACCTGCCCTGCCGCCAAGTGTCACATCGGGGCGGGGTGAGCGCAAAATGTTTTTTACTAACCTGCCGATGGATTCTAAAATCTATATCTTTACCTCCCGGGGTGATCTGGTACGAACGCTGCAAAGTGGCAGTGATCTGAATAATGGTACAGTGATCTGGGATCTGAAAACCCGCGAGAATCTGGATGTTGCCTTTGGCGTCTACTTCTATGTGGTCGAATCCGAGGTCGGCATCAAACGCGGGAAACTGGCAATTATAAAATAAGAAAAGGTGTCCGTATGAAACGCCTTCGCAACCTATTCATTCTCATCATGTCGATTGTTTTTGCCGGCCAGGTAACGGCGCAGGACAAGGTCGGTACCAGTGCGGCGCCGTTTCTCGGGATCGGGATCGGACCGGCGGCAACCGCCATGGGGGGCGCCTATGTATCCTTTGCGCGGGATGCATACACGCTTTACTGGAACCCCGGGGCCATTTCCCGGCTGGACCGTTCCGTCGCCAGTTTTACCCATACAGGCTGGATCCTGGGATCCGATTACAACTGGGGTGGATTGATACTGAATCTGGGGAATGGAAATGCGGTCGGCCTGCAGTTTGCGTATCTGGATTACGGAGAGGAAAATGTTACCACGATTTTTGCTCCGGAAGGAACCGGCGATCGCTGGACGGCGAATGATTTATTTGCCACGCTGACCTTTGCGCGCAATTTTACCGAACGCTTCTCCGCGGGCGGCTCGGTAAAGATAATTCGCGAAATGATTTACAACTCATCGGCAACCGGCTTTGCCATCGACCTGGGTCTGCTCTATATCACCGATTTCAACGGTATGCGGCTGGGGATGAGCATCCAGAATTTTGGAACGGAAATGCAGATGGACGGACAGGATCTGTGGTTTCCCTATGACCAGGATCCCTACCGCTTCGGCGATAATCCGACTCTGACCGGTAAATGGAAAACCGACTCCTGGCCGCTGCCGCTGTTCTTCCGGCTGGGGGTATCGATGGATGTGGTCAGTGTGGCTGGAAATACCCTGACACTGGCGTCGGATGCTTTTGTGCCCAGCGACAATTCAACGGTTGTCAATGTCGGTGCCGAATATAACTACGATCAGATCTTCTTCCTGCGTGGCGGATACCAGTCGCTCGGCCGGGCGGAGACTCAGGAGGGCCTGACCGCCGGCCTGGGGCTGCAGTATATGATCCCCGGCTTTGCGCAGGTCAATGTTGATTATGCCTTTATTGATTTCGGAATTTTGGGAGATTTTCATACATTTGGTTTTGGATTTACCTATTAATTTTAACAGGATCAAGAGGATCTGGAAAGGAGGTGTGTTCCGGGAAAGGAGTTTAGTAATTTTGTAATTTATTTTAATTAAAGTAAATCAAATTTGGAGGATTGTATGTACAAATTTGTAATGATTGTCTTCACGGTGATTCTGATGACCGTTATGGCCTTCGGTCAGGTGGAAACACTGTGGCAAAAATCAGCCGGTGACAACAATCTGCCGACCTGGTTTTCTACAGCGAATAACCAGCGTGGTTTCGGCTATGGTACGGTAGGTGAAAATGAACGCATCTATGTACCCAGCCGTGAAGGTGTCACAGCGGTTAAAATTGTCAATGCAACAGACGGATCTGATGTGGGTGATCTGGATGTCACCGGAATAGCCGGCGGCCTGTTTGTCGTGCAGGATGCCGATGTATCCGATGACGGGATCATCTTTGTTTGCAACATGACTCTGGATGCTACAGGTGCGAACAATCCATTTAAAGTATACCGTTGGGATAACGAATCGGCCACACCAACAGAAGTTATCGCATATAGTGGAATTAAAGCGCGTTTAGGTGACAAGTTCACGGTTGTAGGATCAGCCAGTGACAACTCCCTGAAGATCTATGCTGCGGCAGCGCCACCATCTGGGGTCACGGAACTTGATACGGTTGTTATGTTCACGACAAGTGATAATGGTGCATCCTTTACTGCTACAAAGATCGCCGTCGGTGTACCGCACAAATCGTCGCCGGCCGTTACCCCGGTTGATCTGGGAGCGGAATCTTTCTTTGTGAATTACAATGGCGGTAATGCAGTACATTTCAATGCTGCAGATGGTTCATTGTTAGGAACGATTCCGGGTGGCGTACTGGCAACCGGCAGCAATGCGATGCGTTTGATCAAAATGCCGGCCAGCTATTATCTGGTAGCTTTTCAGTATGGCACCGGCAATGAGAATGCGCGTATTATTGATGTGACCGCAGGTGCCGCAGATGCTTCTACTTTTGCACTGACGCCTTCTCTTTACACCAATGCGAATGGTAATGGTGCCGGTGATGTAGATGTAAAGGACAATGGCGACGGCACATTCAATGTCTACGTGTTCAGCACTAACAACGGATTCGGCGCGTATAAAGTAACCCCGCCGAATGAACTATTCATCTCCGAGTATATCGAAGGCTCCAGCAACAACAAGGCACTGGAAATTTACAATCCGGCCGATGCTGCGGTCAGTTTGGATAATTACCAGATTGCTCAGTCAGCGAACGGCCAGGGATGGGAATTTTATCATATCTTCCCTGAAGGTGCAACGCTGGCCGCACAGGATGTATGGGTCATACTGAATGCTGAAACCGCCCCGACATTTTTTGCTCCCGGCCGTGCCGATGAAGTGCTGCCGTTCCCGAGTGTGGTGCATCATAACGGAAACGACGCCCGTGCGATCATCAAGGTTGCTTTTGATGACACGTTGTTCCTCGATGTTTTCGGGGATCCGAACAGCAGTGCAAACTTTGATGTAGCCGGTGTTGCCGGGGCCGCACAAAACCACACCATCGTTCGCAAGGATGCTGTGACGACCGGCAACGCGGACTGGGCCGCTTCGGCCGGCACCAATGCCGATGACTCCGAATGGATCGTCTACGATCAGAATACGTTCACCTATCTGGGCATCCATCCCGGTGTAGCGCCCGAAATCGCCCGGGTGCAGGTGATCCACAATTCCGCCGACCTGGCCGCCGATACGGTTGATGTCTGGCTGAACGATGTACTCCTGCTGGATAACTTTGCCTTCCGCCAAGCCACCCCGTTTGTCGATGCACCGGCCGGTGCGGAAATCACCATCGCGGTCAAAGGCAAAGACAGCACCGATCCCAGCAATCCGCTGTGGAGCAAGAATTATACGCTGGACAACAACGGCGTCTATATCCTGATTGCCAGCGGTATTGTCAGTGCCAGCGGCTATATACCTGCGACACCGTTCGATATTGCTGTTTTCCCGAATGCCCGCGAATGGGCTACCAGCAGCAATAATACCGACGTCCTGATATATCACGGTATTACCGATGTCCCGCCGGTGGACATCCTGGAAATGGAGGCCGGTACGCTAGTTGATAATATATCATACGGAACATATGACGGCTACCTTTCGCTGCCAACCGCTGACTACATAATAGTGGTTACCGATAGTTCCGGTGTCAGGACGCTTACCCGGCGTATCGGACCGCTGGCCACACTTGAGCTGGAAGGCGCGGCCCTGACCGTTTTTGCCTCCGGTTTTGCTGAACCGGACAGCAACAGCGGCGGTCCCGCTGCCAGTTTGTATGCCGCCAGCTCAGGCGGTCTCGTGGTTGAATTACCGCCATATGAGGCGCCGGTTAAGGTGACCTTTGTCGCCAATACCTCCCGCATTGAAGGCGTGACCGATACCACCGGCGGTGTTGATCTGCGCGGATCGATGCAGGGCTGGGCTGCCGAGCAGAATCCGTTGAACAGCGACGGCGGCGACTACTGGTCGATCGAATGGACGTTCCCGGATTCAGTGGTCGGGGAAACCCAGTTTTATAAATACGGTGTAACAATCAAGGATTATCTGCCACCGAATACGGTCACCAGTTACTGGGAAAATGACGCTCCCGGTGCTGACGATGCCGCCAGCCGGCCAAACCGTGAAATGGTTGTACCCTATAAGGATATGGTTATGCCGGTTGAATATGTCGGCCATCGTTCGCCACCGTTTATGCCCACTGACAGCATAGATGTTTATTTCCGGGTGAATATGGCCGCGAAGGTGGATTTTGATCCGAACAGTGGTACAGTTTATCTGGTTGGTGCTTTTCCCCATCCGGATGGTTCCGATAATATGTGGGTGCCGGATAAATATCCGCTGACCCGGGAAAGTCCGACCAGCGTCTACTGGGGTTATCACCTGTGGTTGCCGGAACCCAAAGACAGCACCATGTACCGTTTCACAGTCGGTGCCTGGGACGGCAGTGAACAGATCTTTGGTCATGGTATGTTCCCGGATAATGAAAACCGCGGTGTCTCGATCGGTTCCAATGACACTACCCTGCAATGGGTCTGGTGGAATGATCAGCCGTATCAGGGGGCGACAGGAACAGATACGGTACAGGTTAAATTTTCCGTTGATATGACCAGAGCCATTCTGGAGAACGGCTTTGATCCCGGACAGGACAAATTGCTCGTCCAGTGGGGATTTCTTGCCAGTGCTGACATCGCCGTGGATACGATGGTTTATGATTTGATATCTGACCGGTATGAAAGCACGGTCGAAGTCACAAGAGTCACCGCAGGTAAAAATGTTCTTTATCAGTATTACCGCAATACGACCACTGGCGAGGACCGTGAGAACTTCTATGATTTTACCGATAAGTCCGGAAACAACCTGAGCCAGGAAAAACGTAAACTGGCGATCCCTTCACCGGCGCCTACGACACTGATGGCGGTGGAAGATACTGAAGACAGTGAAACCTCAATGCGCCGGCGTCCGACATTCGCGAACAATTCACCGATCTCGCAGGATGTAACGGTCTACTGGGAGTGCAACCTGAAACCGGCGTATTACCAGGTCAAAGCCGGCAGCACCCTGGGTGATATACAGGGTGAAATTCATATAACACCTGCCGTGCTCGATTCCATCTTCAAGTGGGGCGTCTGGATGAACGGTCCGGCAGTCGGCGGCTGGGGCAACCCGCCGGGAACCGACTGGGGTCCGGATCTCAGGGCAAACCTGGACAAGAAGATGTATGATGACGGTGCCACCGAAGGCGACGTGACCGCCGGCGACTCCATCTATACGCTGACGTGGGAATATACTTACCACCCAGATCCGGACAGCAGCGACAAGATTGGTCAGATATACAAATTCGGTATCTATGGTGGTGACAACGAGGGTGGTGAAGGCGGTTTTGGTCTGAACCATAAGGCCAATATCGACGATTCCCAGTCCGAATATACCATCCATACCCAATGGGGATCGACCAACCCGCTGTTCTATGTTGCCTGGGATTACGATGCCGAAAGCCCGACCGCCATTGAAGATGATCCGGGTACCGGAATCGTTATTCGTACAACCAACCTGCGTGAAAACTATCCGAATCCGTTCAACCCGTCAACTACGCTGACCTTCGAACTGCCGAAGCAGATGGATGTTGAGCTGGTGATTTATGATGTTCTCGGACGGAAAGTAAACACGCTGGTCAAAGGCATGCAGCGTGCCGGTGTCCATCAGGTAATCTGGAACGGTGCCGATAACTACGGACGGGCGGTCAGCAGCGGTGTTTACTTCTATCGCCTGACAACCGAGAATTACAGCAAAACCCTCAAGATGGTCCTGATGCGCTGATGCAATTCGATTAAACATAAAAATGCCGACCCTTCAGGACCGGGTCGGCATTTTTTTTAAATTGCTGTTGTGCAAAAGGGCTTACATAAGATCCAAGATATATCAACTCTAAAACAGATATCCCGCTCTGGCGGGATCTTCCTTGTTGTCGGGTAAGGAAACAAACGCAGGAAGATTCTTCCAGAATGACAGTGATCAAGATCCGAAATGGTGCATAATCAACGGATGGTAAAAAACAAAATTATTGGTGTTTATCTTTATATATGAGTTAATGACTCGAAAGGGGCATCCTTATGACGGCAATTGACTATACGATCGTGCTCATTTATCTCACGTTTATGATTGGGATCGGTGTGTATTTCCAGCGGAAAGCGTCAAGCAGTATCAATTCCTATTTTCTGGGCGAACGGGGCTTACCCTGGTGGGCTTTAGGTGCATCCGGCATGTCGTCAAATCTGGATGTCAGCGGGACGATGATCAATACGGCCTTCATTTTTGCCCTGGGTGCCAGCGGATTTTTTATTGAAATTCGTGGTGGTGTAACCCTTATTATGGCCTTTCTGATGATTTTCCAGGGCAAATGGAACCGCCGTGCGCTGGTGATGACACTGGCAGAGTGGATGCACTTTCGTTTCGGAAAGGATAAACAGGGTGATTTTGCGCGGCTGATTGCCGCTTTTTCGATCATCATTATGACCATAGCTATGATTACCTATTTTGCCATCGGATCCGGTAAATTCATTGGTGAATTTCTGGGCATCCCGGATTTTGCCGGATTTTCTTCGGAATTTTGGGCGGCCACACTGATGATCATCCTGGCAATGATCTATACCGTTGCCAGCGGTCTTTATGGTGTCGTGTGGACCGATGTATTTCAGGGTACCCTGATTTTTATGACAATCGCTTTTATCTGTGTATTAAGTTTTACCCAGTTTGATTTGCCTGAAACTTTTCATGTATCCGTTCCGCTCCGTGATGGCGGTTTTATGGCCCTCGAAACAACCCGCGATGCATGGACCAGTATGATCCCGTCATGGACACTCGATCTGCCGGCAGAGTCAACGTATTCTATCTACAATCTTTTCGGCATCGCCATCCTGTTCTATCTGATCAAGGTCACCATAGAGGGAAGCGGCGGAACCAGTCAGTATATGATCCAGCGCTTTTTTGCCTCACGCAGTGACCGTGAATCCGGCCTGCTGTCATTGTTCTGGACCTTTTTGCTTGCTTTTCGCTGGCCGTTTATCGCCGCTATTGCAACTATGGGGATCGTGCTGGGAACACAGCAGGGGGTCATTCAGGATCCGGAAACGGTGCTCCCGGTGGTAATCAACCAGCTGGTGCCCCTGGGTATCAAAGGCTTACTCGTTGCCGGCCTGATGGCCGCCGCGATGTCAACTTTTGACTCAACGGTGAATGCGGGTGCTGCTTACTGGGTGAAGGATATCTATCAGACGTATATCAATCCGGATGCAACCGAGAAACAGCTGATCTTACACAGCCGCTGGTCATCGGTAATTATTGTGATCCTTGGACTGGCATTTATGTTGTTCATCCGCAATATCAACGAGATATGGGGATGGATAACCTCGAGCCTTGGCGCCGGCCTTCTGATCCCGACGCTGGCCCGCTGGTACTGGTGGCGTATGAACGGATACGGTTTCGCAGCGGGAACGGTAGCCGGTATGGTTGCTGCGGTTGTTCAGCGGATGTTTTTACCTGACATTCCCGAATACTATGCGTTTATTATCGCGACGACCTCTTCCCTGGTTGGTATGGTCATTGGTACCTATCTGTCATCACCCACCGATGAAAATGTATTACTTGAATTTTATAAACGGACCCGTCCATTCGGATTCTGGGGACCGATCCGGGCAAAAATCGCCCAGGAAAAAATGCAGGCGATTAAAAAAGAAAACAGGCGTGACATCATATCAACCTTTTTTGCCGTGCCATGGCAGGTGGTGCTTTTCCTAACCGGCATGGCGGTTATTTTTAAACGGTGGGATGAATTCGCAGTCCTGCTGGTTATTCTGGCAGTGCTTTCAGTCGGATTGTATTTTAAATGGTTCCGGCATCTGTCTGCCGAAGTGGACATGAAGTAGATGACCAGTTGCATAAATAAGCAACAGTAAAAAACAAAGTGTCATTGCGAGGAGCCACGACCAGGTCGGGACGACGCGGCAATCTTTGCAAACGTTTATTTTGAGATTGCTTCACCGCCTGAGGCGGTTCGCAATAACAGTATGGATGCATCAATTATTGAGGTTTGTTTAGCATCCCCATCAGACGGACAATGTGTAGAAAACCTGTACTCTATTTATTCACTATAGTCCTGATATCAGCCGGCTGCATTGAAAAAGCAGATAAAAAGATCGTTGTATGGACGTCAACCCGGCCGGTGGAGCGGGAGGCTGTCCAGACCAGGATGAATACGTTTGCCAAAAACTATCCCGGATATCGCTTTATCCTGTTATTCTATGCACCGGAGGAATTGAGGACGAATTATATCGTATCTGCTCTGGCGGGCAAAGGACCGGCACTGGTTCACTGCGCCAGTGACTTTATCGGCCCGTTCTCAGAACTTGAGGTGATCCGGCCGATGGAAGACCTCTTCAGCGAAACATTTCTCGATTCGTTTATTGTTGATCCGGTTCCGGCGAATACGGTATTCCGTGGGCATCTGTATCAGATTGCCGACCGGGTCGGTAATCACCTCTGTCTGGTCTACAATAAAAAATATCTTGAGAAGCCACCAGCGACGTTTGCACAACTGATCGACTGGGGCAAGCGATTTGTTCAGGAGAAAGGCAGCGGTTACTATGCGCTTGCCTGGAACTACACCGAACCGGCATTTGCAGTACCGTTTATCGGCGGATACGGCGGCTGGATCATCGATGACCGGTTTCACCCTACCCTGGATACGGAACCGGTGATTAAGGCCGCCAGACTGATATATGATCTGGCGAACCGGGACAAGATCATGCCGGCAGAGTGTGACTATGAGACCGCCAATGCCCTGTTTCTGGATGGCAGGGCGGCGATGATCATCAACGGACCCTGGTCATGGGGGACCTATATCAATAGCGGGATGAATATCGGCCTGGCGCGCATACCAAAAATCGATGAGACCGGTCTCTGGCCGACGCCGACCGTATTTCCCATGGGATATTGCATGAATATCAACCTCACCAGAGATGAGGCGGAAATTGCGGCCGGACTGATCGGCTATTTAACGGCACCCGATATACAGCTGGAATTTGCTCGTAAATACAACCTCCTTCCATCACGCAAAAGTGTCCTGGCTGATTCTTCCCTTTGGCAAAATCCCCTTTTCAGAGGAGCCATGGAGCAGATGATGGTGGGCAGACCTATGCCGGTCAACACCGAAATGCGCTGGATATGGGACGCAATGCGTCCCGCGTATCAGGGTATCTTCACCAATCAAATAACACCAGAAAAGGCTGGTGGCGCCATGCAATCTCTGGCAGAAAAACTGATCGAAGAGAACAGGAACTGAAGTTATGGTCAAACGCGCATCGGCCGCGTCTGTTTTACTCTATACGGCACCGGCATTTGTCATCATGGGCATGGTGGTCATCTATCCTTTTATATACAATATATTCGTCTCACTATCCAATATGAGCCTTGCTCATTTTCGGGATTGGCGTCTGACCGGCATCGGTAATTACCTCTCCGTACTTACAGATCATACATTCTGGTATTTTCTGTTCAAAACCCTGTTATGGACCGTTCTCAATGTTTTCTTTCATGTCTCCATCGGTGTTTTTCTGGCCCTGTTGCTCAATAAAGACGTCAGAGGGCGGACCTTTTTCCGCACCCTGCTTATCCTGCCATGGGCTGTTCCGCAGTATATCACCGCCTTGACCTGGCGTGGGATGTTTAATGCCGAATACGGCGCTGTAAATTTGTTTCTGGAAAATACCTTTGGACTGCAGATTCCCTGGCTGTCGACTGAGTGGGGAGCTTTTACTGCATGCTTGATCACCAATATCTGGCTGGGATTCCCTTTTATGATGATTGTAGCTCTCGGTGCTTTGCAGAGTATTTCGGACAGTTATTATGAAGCTGCTGAAATCGAAGGGGCGAATGCCTGGCAAAAATTCTGGAATATTACGCTTCCGCTGCTTAAGCCAGTCATGGTTCCGGCAATTACACTTGGGGTGATATGGACATTCAACAATTTCAATGTGGTATGGCTGGTCAGTAATGGCGGCGAACCTTCCGACACAACGCATATTTTGGTGAGCTGGGTCTATAAGGCTGCATTTACCTACTTCCGTCTGGGTTATGCTGCGGCTTTTTCTATGGTCATCTTTGTTCTGCTGTTTGTATTCAGCTGGCGTTTTATCAGGCGTACCCATGCCACCGAAAATGTTTACGGGTAAATACTATGAAACGAAAACCACGCGACTTAAGTTTTAAGGGTAAAATCGGCGCGTATTTTGTATTGATCATATTTACCCTATTCGCAATATTTCCAATCCTGCGGGTTGTTTCAATTTCACTCCGCCCGGGGAATCGACTGTTGAGCAGATCTCTGGCTGTGATCCCTGATGAAGCAACGCTGGATGCGTATATACGTCTGATCACCGAGGAACCTTTCCTGCGATGGCTGTCAAACAGTATAATTGTTTCAATGGCGGTAACTCTCATCGGGACAGGGCTTGCTATGACTGCCGGATATGCATTTTCCCGCTATCGGTTTCGCGGAAAAGAGACATCTCTGCTTGCGATCATTACCACCCAGATGTTTCCGGTAACCATGTTATTGCTCCCGCTGTTCCTTATGCTCATCCGGCTGGGATTATATGATTCCTATTTGGGCCTGATCATTGCCTATTCGGCGACCGCTCTGCCTTTTACGGTGTGGCAGATGAAAGGTTACTATGATACGATTCCGTTCAGTCTGGAAGAAGCGGCGATGATCGATGGAGCCAATCAAATTTACGCTTTTTACCGGATCATCGTGCCGCTTGCCTTACCGGCGATTGCCATAACCGCTTTGTTTTCATTTATGACTGCCTGGTCTGAGTATCTGGTTGCGGCGGTACTTTTACAGGATCAGGATCTGTATACGTTACCAATCGGGTTAAAACAATTTACCTCGAATATGGAGGTAGCCTGGGGACTCTATGCGGCCGGCGCCATACTGGTGTCACTCCCGGTCGTCATTTTATTCGTCCTGTTAAGCCGCTGGCTTATTTCGGGATTGACCCTGGGCAGCGTTAAAGGATAATCGGGAGGATCACGAATTGTCTAAATTCGATACCGTTACCCAAAGACTCAAAGATCTCGGCTTTACGATCTATGAGGCAAAAGCCTATGTTTCATTGCTCGAACACTATCCGGTAACCCGTTATGAACTGAGCAGAAATTCGGGCGTTCCCCGTTCTGCTATCTATAATGTGATTCACCGCCTGGAAGAACTGGGGGCAGTCGCGGCGCAATCATCAGAACCCGAAAAATACATTCCTTTGCCGCCGGACAAGCTATTTGAAATGCTTTCGCGGCAATTCGATCACCGCCTCCAGGCTGCGAAAAAGTATTTAAAGGATTTTGAAATACAAATCGTCCCGGATCAGCTCTGGAATATCGTCGGGTATGAAAATATGATTCTGAAGGCCAAGGAACTGATTCAGAATGCAAAAAAAGCGATATATATTTCGATCTGGCACAGAGAATTTATACTGCTTCAGAAAGACCTTCAAAAAGCGCACAAAAGGGGTGTCCAGATCTATATCTATTCATTTACCGATTTACCGGAGACACCCGGCGCAAATATATTCGGCTACGGCCTGCTGGAAAAAGAGCTGGAAAAAATCTGGGCGCATAAGATCATACTGATTATCGACAAAAATGAGGTGCTGATGGGCGAAGCCGATAATCTTCAGAAGAAAAAAACTGTCTGGACAACAAACAGGGCTTTGATCGATATCGCCTTGAATCACATAATACTGGATATTACTATTTTCGGTATACGTCTGCGAAAAGATGTATCCGGATTTGTAAAAACAATGCAAAACGGGGAAACGGCTTATCTGGGTAAATTATTGACTACGAAGCACCCGGATATTAAATACTGATTAAACAAATACCAGGGAGCACTGCAAGACCGGCATTGCGTATGATAAGTTCAAGCAAAAAACGCTAGGTGTGATTTTTCATGGCGCGGGTGAACACCTCGATTCAATATTAGCATTGATTAACACACAAATTCTTTGTTCCCTGTGGTTACATACTGAGAAAAGAAATTGCGATTAGTTGACGAAATTGCCCGCAAGCACCATTATATTGGTATTGAAGGTCATAGAACGACCCGGCCGGATATCGCGGGCCTTGCACCTCCGGCATGGGTATATGACGGTCCGGTCTATGCTGTTTTTGTCCGGGCATTTTCCGAAGCCGGGACGCTGGCAGGCGTCAGGGAACGAATTGGGGAACTGAAAAGTCTGGGCATCAAAACCATCTGGCTGCTTCCCATACATCCCATCGGCAAACTAAACCGAAAAGGCAGCTATGGGAGTCCGTATGCCATAAAAGATCACGCAACTATCGATACGTCTCTGGGTAAACCTGCCGATCTCAGAGATTTGATTAGTGTCGCACATGATAACGGCATGCGAATTATACTGGATTTTGTCGGTAACCATGCAGCCAGAGATCATATACATCCGGCACTGCTTAAAAAAAATAATATGAGAAGTCATGCAGATTGGACGGATGTTGCGGATTTTGATTTTTCATTGCCGGAAGCGCACAGGTATTTGCGGGATGCGCTATTCTACTGGATAGAATATTTTGATATTGATGGCTATCGCTGTGATGTGGCCGGATTGGTGCCGGATGAATTCTGGCAGGAGGTGACCGGTAAATTACTTGATATCAGACCCGATATCTTCATGCTCGCAGAATGGCAGCGTCCCGACCTGCACGAACGGTTTTTCCATGGAAGTTATGATTGGGTACTGTATCTTATTTTGAAAGAAATCCGGAACAATCAGAGACCACCAGGCGATATAATCCATTGGGAAAAGGAGAAAGATGCCATATATCCCGGAGCAGCATTATTACTGCGCTTTACGGAGAACCACGATCTTCCGCGTACAATAGATGTATTCGGCCGTGACAAGTTTCCGGCCTTCGCCGGTTTGCCTTACTGCCTGAACGGCTTGCCGTTGATCTATGCCGGTCAGGAATGGGGGATAGGGTGTTTACCGGATCTTTTTGATAGGGATCCGGTCCCATGGCGGGATGGGGATCAAACTGTTTATCGGTTTTACCGCAGACTTATTGCATTACGTAAAGAACATCCGGCGCTGGCACAGGGAAAGATTGAAAATATTTCCTGTGATTCAGAAAATGTACTGATATTCAGGAGATATGACGCACAGGAAAATCTGATTGTTGTGGCAAATTTCGGGGAGCGCACGACGGTCGTAATGCCGGTCGGATATGAGGGGGTATACAGAGATCTGATAAGTGATGAACATATCGGACCGGATAAATTGCCGCTTGAAAGATTTAACCTGTATATCCTGAAGCAGGTGTGATGTAAACAAGGTATGATTCAGGATTTGAATTTTTGAGGATATGATATTGACCGCAAAGGACCCGAAGTATCAGAATTTATTATGCCGGTTAATCTGTGCGAATTCCTGTTTCAAATTCGTCGTTGAACTTTATGTTAACCAATAACTTTATTTTTCTTCGAGGCCTTCGTGATCGATCAGTAAAACAAGACGGAAATCCTGGATAGGATAATTGCGAAGCACTTCAAGTAATAAAAACAAAAACGGTAACGTGATATGAATCTAAGACTCTTTGCGCTAATAATTCTGCTTATTACCGGTGATCTGGCGGCACAAGGGCCGGCCACCTGGCTGCCGGAATTCCCGGTGATCGGCGATTCGATTCTGATATCTTTCGATCCGGCAAAAAGCAGCCCGATCCCCGATACGACACCGACGCTGGTTTTACACTGGGGGGTCAATGAAACCAGCGCCGGGGCCTGGAATCCTCCGCCGGCTGATCTCAGGCCGGCAGGATCCGTTCTGCACACGGATAATAAAGCGGTTCGCTCACCAATGGCAAAAAACGGACCTGTCTGGCAGCTCAGGATCCCGACCGATGCCCGGATCAGTACGGTTCATTTTGTCGTCAATACCGGTACACCTGCATCACCGGGCCCGAATTGGGACAACAACGACAACAGGAACTGGAATATCACGCTTACCGAAGAAAAGATCCGGGCCATTTTTAGTTCCCCTGAATCAGATAATCAATACGGCGATCTCAGAAGATCACCTGCGTTTGTGGCGCCTGATGGTTCACTTGAGATTGTTGGCACCGCAGGGGTTAACAACACTGCCCTCGATTCGCTGAAGCTTTTTATCGGGACAGAACAGGTTAAGGCGACGGATCTTGATACGCTTAAACACATTTTTAATGCCGCCGGCTACCCCGCCGGTTTTCAGGAACTCCGGCTGGTGGCATCCGATACCTCCGGTGTGAGCGATACTGCTGCAACACTGATAATGGTGAATCCGGTACCAAAGGATTTATTGCCACCTGCAGGCATTATTGACGGCATTAATTATGTAGATGAGCAGACTGTCGTGCTTTCATTATTTGCACCCTATAAGGACTTTGTGTATCTGCTTGGAGACTTTAATGACTGGATGGTGGATACAACCTATTTTATGCACCGGCAAATTATCGATGCCGACAGTATCCGGTGGTGGATCCGGCTCGAAAATCTGACAACTCTGCAGGAATATGCCTATCAATATCTGATCAATGGTGATCTGCGCATTGCCGATCCCTATACTGCAAAAGTACTTGATCCATGGCATGATGAGGAAATTATCGAGAAAGGATTATATCCGGGATTAAAACCATATCCGGACGGCAAGACCAGTGACCACGTAGCGGTGCTTCAAACCGCACAGACAGGCTACCAGTGGCAGTTTGATGAAACCTTTCTCCGGCCGAAACAATCGGAGCTGATTGTTTATGAACTGCTCATCCGGGATTTTCTGGCCCGGCATGATTATTCCACCCTGATCGATACCCTGGATTATTTTGAACGGCTGGGGATCAATGCAATCGAACTGATGCCGGTTAATGAGTTCGAGGGTAACTCCAGCTGGGGATATAATCCATCTTTTTATTTTGCTCCGGATAAGTTTTACGGACCGGCGGATTCGTTGAAAAGATTCGTCGATGAATGCCATAAACGCGGCATTGCGGTAATTATTGATATGGTACTCAATCATTCATACGGCCAGTCTCCGCTGGTAAGGCTGTATTTCGCAAATGGTAAAGTGACTTCGGAAAATCCCTGGTATAATATCAGTGCCCCTCATACGGATTTTTCCTGGGGGTACGATTTCAATCATGAGCGTACAGCGACCAGAAATTTTGTCCACAGGGTAAATCGCTACTGGCTGGAAGAATACAAAATCGACGGCTTCCGGTTTGATTTTACCCGGGGATTTACCAACCGGCAGGGAACAAGCGGGGGCTATGATGCATCGCGTATTGCGATTCTTGAAAATATGGCCGATCAGATCTGGGCGGTGGATTCGACGGCCTATGTGATCCTTGAACATTTGATCGACAGCAATGATGAAATGCGTGAGCTGGCTCATTACAAACAGGGAATGATGCTCTGGGCGAATGCCAATTATAATTACAACGAAGCGACAATGGGGTATAACGATAGCGGAAAGTCGGATTTCTCATGGGGATTTTACAAAACCCGCCCCGGCTGGACAAAGCCAAACCTGGTTACCTATATGGAAAGCCACGATGAGGAGCGGCTGATGTTCAAAAATCTGCAATACGGAAACAGCAGCGGCGGATATGATATCAAGCACCTGGAGACAGCCCTGAACCGGATGAAACTGGCCGGCGCCTTCTTTTTCACTTACCCCGGAGCAAAAATGCTCTGGCAATTGGGCGAACTGGGATACGATATATCGATTGATGATCCCTGCAGATTATGTGCAAAAGATCCGAACTGGCAATATTACCAGGATGACCTGCGGCTGAAATTATATAAGACCTATGCGGCATTGATCCAATTGAGACGAACGGTTCCGGCGTTCACCAGCGCCGATGCCGGGGTCGAATTGTCCGTCAGCGGTGCGGCTAAACGGATCAGGATAACACATCCCTCCATGAATGTCATTATTATCGGTAATTTTGATGTGATAATCCGGGAAATCGTGCCGGATTTTTACTACAGCGGAACCTGGTATGATTATTTTTCAGGAGAAGCTGTCACCATTACCGATGCTGCAGCTGAAATAGTTCTTGAACCGGGTGAATTTCACATTTACACCAGCAAGAAATTGCCCACCCCCGAGGAGGATATCCTGAATGCAATCCCGCCGTTAATCAGTGAGCAGCCGGATCTTTATACCCTTGAGCAAAATTATCCGAATCCGTTCAACCCGATCACGGCCATTAAATTTCAGCTGGCGGATATTGCCCGGGTTGAATTAACCATCTTTGATATACTGGGCCGGGAAGTAGCAAGACTTGTAGATGGCATACGACCCGCCGGCAGTCACCAGATCATGTGGAGTGGCACCGACCATGATGGAATTCGTGTGTCCAGTGGCGTTTATATTTACCGGTTAAAAGTCAATGTCGGTGAATCAAAAATTTTTGAAGAACACCGAAAGATGATCTTACTCAGATGATATCGTAAGGTACCGGCCGCTGTACAATTTGGAAGGGAGAACAGGAAAGACAGATTTAATTGATAGAATACGCTGCGACATGAGGCGTTATATACATATTTCAGGAATTCAAATGAATATAATTTAAAATATTGGGTGTATGAATTTATTACTGTCATTTTTTTCTTTTATTTATTTTTCCAGTGTGCTGCTTCGTATCTCTGCATGTTACTTCATGAAATGTTCTAAAGTCCGGTCATCTGTCTGAATAAGGAATAAAAGGAATCGAAAATGCTTATACTAATTTTACAGGCAACCGGGAATGAATATGACTGATACGGATACAAAATACTACCGCAAAGGTTTTGGTCTTAAAGACGAAATTGCAGGCACACTTGACAAGGATTATCACAGCCAGATCGTCGATCGGTTGAAAGCGGCCGAGCATGCCATGCGATTCGGGCAAACCACTATAAAACTGGCGAAAGAATTTGGCTTTTGTTATGGTGTCGACCGCTCTATAGAATATGCTTATCAGACGCTTAAAAAATTTCCGGATAAAAAGGTCTATCTCACAGGTGAAATTATCCATAATCCATATGTCAACAAACGTTTGCTGGAAATGGGGGTGCGTTATTTGAGTGGACCGTACTCTGAGGGGGCAAAACTGAGTGATATTACCGCGGAAGATATTGTCATATTGCCTGCATTCGGTGTATCCATCCCCATGCTCGATCAGTTGCGGAATAAAGATTGTATCCTGGTCGATACGACATGCGGGTCGGTCCTGCTTGTTTGGAAGCATGTAGAGAAATTTTCACGTGAAGGATTTACCGCTCTGGTACACGGTAAGTATTACCACGAGGAAACAATTGCAACCGTATCCCGGACTGCCGTCGAAGGGGGTGGAAAATATCTGATCGTGCGTGATCTGGAAGAGGCCGAAAAGATATGCGCCTATATTCGCAAGTCGGCTGGCAGACAGGACTTCATGACAACATTTTCAAAGGCATGTTCACCGGGCTTTGATCCCGACCGGGATTTATCCCGGATAGGTGTGGCCAATCAGACCACCATGCTGGCGAGTGAATCGTTGCAGGTTGCCGAAATGGTCAGGGAAGCCTTAAGCGATCGGTATGGATCACAGAATATAAATGATCACTTCAGAGCATTCGATACGATCTGCAGCGCCACCCAGGAACGGCAGGATGCGATAAAGGAAATGCTGGAAGGGGGAAATGACCTTACGCTGGTTATCGGCGGTTTCAATTCCAGCAACACGAAAAGCCTGACAGTTCTTGCACGCAATTATAATCCGTCTTATCATATTGAAGAGCCTGAAAATCTGATCAGCGCATCAAAAATAGAACATTTGCCGCCGGGTGCCGCAGAGCCGGTCATTTCAGAAAACTGGCTGCCATCCGGCCCGATGACGGTCGGATTTACTGCCGGCGCTTCTACACCAAATGCTAAAATCGGGGAACTTATTGCACGTTTACTATTGCTTCGCAACGAATCGATAACTTTTTGAACAAATAATTACCGGAGAATTACCCAGAAACACGGTAAGAAATCAAAATTTAAATTCCAAAATTTACATTTTAGGCTCTGACTATAGGAACATATAGTCTTTGAAAACGCGGTGAGTGTAAATTGGGGATTATTTGGAATTTGAAAGGTGGCGTTTGATCTTTGCCGGAAGGGTAATGGCATATGCTGTCCAGTGAAAATAACGCATTTTCTGCTGACATTTTTACGTTTGATCGTCAATCTTAAATAAACCTTCAGGAAATCTTGCAAATTCCATGAGAAGATCATACTTTTCTGATAGCATTGATTCACAGATATTCGGCGTGATTGCCAGCGTTAGAAACAGGAGGAAAAGACAAGAAGCAAAAGGCAAAGGGTGTAAGCTAAGCATAGCTGTAATTCTGAGGATCGTTGATGGCAAACTTTATTTGTAACCTGATGGCTCTGAAGTGAAATAAAAAGGTCATATAATAAATAGGGAGGTGTTGCACATGGATTCAATTGAAAAGCAACTGGTGGATATTGAAAAAGCCATTGTTAAATTCTTCAATAAAAAGGATATACCGGCAATCCTGGCATTTTTTAATAAAGACTTCACCGGTTTTTCTTCCACACGTCATGAACGGATTACCAGTATTGCACAGTTGAAAAAAACGTTTCTGCATTATTTGGACGAGGGCGATCCGGTAAAATACTCGATCAGCGGTTTGAAAGCGACCGTATTTGGTGAAGGTGCGCTGACAACTTTCTACTGGAGAGTAGCTATTCACAAGAATAAAAAAGTGAAAACGATTCAAGGAAGAGGAAGCCACATGTTTATCATGCTCAATTCAAAATGGCAGATCGTCCACGAACATTATTCGAAGGCACATTAAAGACAGGCTTCTGATCCGGTTTGCCCAAGAAAACTGCAGAGGAAAAAGGCAAAAGGTAAAAGGAAAAAAGACGTAACAATATGGGCTGGATGTGGACAAAAAGATACGACTCTGCCACCGCTTAAAATTAATCTTCGACAACGTTTAGCGTATTTACACTGAAATTAAAATTATTAATATACCCTTTTTTTCCTTTTGCCTTTTATCTTTTACCTTGAAAATGATTTCGATAAGATTAACAGCGACTAATAAACCAGCCATGCATCCGGATACCCGCTTTCACGCAATTTATGTAATATTTCCCTGGCCTGGTCTTCAGAGCTGAAATATCCGACAAACAGCTTGAACAGATTACCAACCTGCTCATAAAAGGCATTATACTTGTTTTGTGACCTTAATAAGGCTGCAGTGAGCCGTGCTTTTTCGGCATCGTTTGTCGCCATTACCTGAATTTTATAAGGGCCTGATTCGAGTCCGGTCAGCCCCGCCTTTTCTGATGCGTTCTGTACATACGGTGTGGCCATAGTAGAATCAGACGGTATCGGAATCAAGATCGGTCTTTGCACCACCCACGCCCCTGGAAATCCATTCTGGCGGAAAAAAGTTCTGGCTGAATCTGCTTTATACCGGAATTGATAATCACCGATCTGAATCTTAAATAAACCTTTATCCGGGAAGAAATATACTGAATCAGCCGTAAGTCCGACCGCCTGATCAACAACGGGGAGTGCATTTATCGAATCGATACCGGCAAATATCTGAATCCGAAAACCCTCGATTTCCTTAAAGCGTAATGGCAAAGCAGCTGGAACCGGTGGTGGTATAAGTTTCTTCTCGATGGTCACGGGCCGATCCGGATCGTCAAAGACCGTGTCCAAAAAGGGATCGTTGAGATCCAATTGTTGAAAATAAAGGACACTGTCAATGGCTGCGGTGCTTTCCTTCCTGACCGCGGTTCCTGGTTGACAGGCTGAAATCGAAAGTAAGATTATAAGTGCAAGCGGAACGATGATAATAATTTTCATATCAGTATTTTTTGGTTAATTCAGTTGCCGGGAAATATTTGTTTAAAATATGATAATATTGAAAGCCGGAGCGGGCCATCATCAGGGCACCGTATTGACACAATCCGACACCATGCCCAAAACCCGCCCCATAAATCACCAGGGTGGAATCATTATACTGATCGAGATAAAACAGGGTGCTGCGTAAATAGGGATTCGGTGGGGTGGCAAAAAAGCGCCGAATTTCATACCCGCTGAGTGTAATGGTCGTGTCTCCGATACCAAGCGTCATGGCTTGAACCCGTCTACCGGATGAGCGTTTGGTGATTTGTGCTGTCAGGTGAACCGTTGTCGTATCGGTTATCAACCTGTTTAAATAACTCCTGCCATAGTGCGATTGAAAGGCACTGTCGATCTGCTCGATGGTCCGTGTTTCGGTCCACCGGAAATATGGAGAAGCAGCACAGGCGAATCTATCACCTATGGCATCGGTCATAGAAATCAAATATCCGGTTGTATCGGTATTAAAGATGTTTTCGGCAGCCTCGGTTTTCCCGCCACAGGTTGAATGGTAATATACTGTGGCCAGGAGGTTCCGATCTGTTAATACAATACCGCGGGTTTCCTCTACTGCCTGATCAGCCAGGCTGGTATGCCGGTCAAAACTCCCATAGACCTGATCCGATGTACCGGCTGTGAGATCGAACAGACCGCCGCTGTTTTCCTGCAGACGCTTGAGCGCATAGGATCGTGCGCAGATGGCCTGCGCTTTTACTGCCTGAAGATCTTCTGCATTTATCGCAAATATTTCTGCCGGCACGACACCCTTGAGATACGCTTCAATATTCAACCGGTTTATCAGGAGAATACCACCATCTTCATCAGGCTCTAATATAATCGTACCGGAATATATAAACCCGCGGAAGGTAAAGCGGCTTTCCGTATTTATCGGTTCAAGTATGATGGGGAAGTGATCGCGATATAAAAGATTACGGTTCTGATTATACAGTTGAACGCCGTCAGTCAAGGCGCGTACAGTCAGAGATCTGTTTCGCGGTCCAAATTCATACTCCGCCTCCTCCGACTTTAACCGGTAATCGCCGGTAAACGACAGGGTGTCCTGAAAGGATATGGTGCCGATCAGGACACGGATATCAGGACCGGGTGTCGTGGTTTCCCTGCCTGCACGGGGCATGCAGCCTGTGGCGATAAACATGATCGCAAGAATGAGTGCTGCTCGGAAAGGGGAAAGTCGCATAAATCGGGCCACTAGAATAAACCAAAATTATAAATTCTTATCCCGGCGCGTAACATCAGTCCGGACATATCAATTTCGGTTCGGACCGGCAATCCGTCAGTATTTTCCCCGTCACTGCGGGACGGATAACTGCTATGGTACGCAATTTCTCCCATCAGATCGGCAGCCTCACTGATCGGAAATGCAATTCCACCGCCAATATACCAGCCGAATCCGGAATAAAATCGGGTTTCATCGACTTTGGCCACATGGTCTACTTCTGAATTCCACATAAATTCATAGCCCAGGGCGCCCACGACGCGCAGATCTAACTTGGGACTGATAGCCGTATTATAGGTGAGTCGGAAATATACCGGTAACAATCTCGTGGAGTTGTCGATAAGCGTGGTCACCTCAATAGGTGTCACCTGACCTTCTTCCTGTTTCAGGACCTGGGTTTCCTCCACATAAGATTTGTAATAATAATTGAGTTCAAATCCGTAGCCGATATTTTTATCGACCATCCGGCCCATGGTGATACCTCCGATAAAACCATCCTTTGCATGGGAAGGCATCAGAATACCGCCATGAATTTCGGTGAAATTGGTCTGGGCAACGAGCGATGTCGTGAGCACAGATATAGAAGTCAAAAGAATTGATTTTCGCATAGGTTTAAACCTCTAAAATTTTCAAAAATTTAACCGTGACAGCGGGTAAAGTCAATTCAATCAAATCTGAGGCAGGCATTTGAAATTTGATTTTAATCTTGCTCAGAATTTTGTATTATTATAAATAAAAAATCAATCACCGGACTTCCGACATGTTACCAAGAATAATGATACTGCTTCTCTTCTCTCTGGAATATATGATTGCCCAGTCATTTCCTCAGGTTGAACCGGAACAGGTGGGAATGAATGCCAGGCAGCTGGCGCAGGTTGATAGTGTGATCGAACAGGCCATTGAAGCCGGACAGATCCCTGGTGCCGTTTTACTGGTTATGCGTCATGCACAGGTGGCATATCGTAAAGCTTATGGATATGCCATGCTGATCCCTGAAAAAAGACCTATGACGGTGGAAACGGTATTCGACCTTGCTTCGATAACCAAACCGGTCGCCACGGCCACCTCAGTTATGATCCTGATTGAGGGCGGGTATCTGCGCTTGCTGGATCCGGTCAGCAGGTATATTGATGACTTTGAACCGTGGATTGATCCTGAAACCGGGGAGAAGCAAACGATCAGGATCTGGCATCTTCTGACCCATACCTCAGGACTGCCGCCTTACGCACCGGTGCAGGAATTGCAGGAAAAATTCGGTGCTCCGAATCCGGATAGCCTGATAGCATATATCGGCCGGGTGGGGCGGCAGGCTCCACCGGCCACAAAATTTCGCTATAGTTGTCTCAATTTTATTATCCTGCAGCGTATCATTGAACATATCACCGGTCAGAATCTTGCCGAATTTTCCCATCATAACATATTCGAACCGCTGAAAATGTTTCAGACCCGATATAAACCGGGCAGCGGTTGTGCGGTAACTGAGGTAATCAATGGTAAACCGCTAGACGGTGTTGTGCATGATCCGCTGGCGCGGGTTATGCTGGACTGCATTTCGGGGAATGCCGGGTTGTTTTCAACTGCAGATGACCTGGCTCGATTTGCGCAAATGATGCTGAATAAGGGAGAACTGGATGGAGTACGGATTTTAAGCCCTTTAACCGTTCAAAAAATGATTTCCGTTCCGCATGAGGTGCAGTTCTCAGGGAGAGCATTGGGATGGGATGTCGATTCAGATTATTCCTCCAACGGTGGCGACCTTTTCCCCAACGGATCCTACGGTCACACCGGCTATACCGGTACATCCATCTGGGTCGATCCAGCCACATCTTCTGCCGTGATTTTCCTGACCAACCGGGTTCATCCTGATGACTCGGGGAGTGTTGTGCGGTTAAGGAGTCTGGTCGCCAATATTGTGGCAGCGGCTATTGTCAATCTGAATTAGAGGGGGGTATGATGGTAAAATTATATGGTATTCCAAATTGCAACAAAATTCGAAATACACAGAAAATACTGGATACGCTGGGGATTGAATATGAATTTGTAAATGTCAGGAAAAACCCGATCGCACGTGAAAAATTGAAATCAATTATATCCGCTGTAGGGATCGACAATATTTTTAATACCAAAGGCACAACATATCGCCGCCTGAATCTTGATTACCAGAAAATGAGTCCTGGTGATAGGTTTGAAGCCCTGTTGCGTGAACAATCAATGATCAGGCGGCCATTGATCGAAAAATCGGGTAGATATCATATCGGGCTCGATGATCCGGCTATCAAATCATTTGTAAGTTAGATCCTCAGTATTCTATCAGGAGCATTTATGACGAAGTTGACGGCAGTGATTTTAGGTGGTGGTCAGGGCACCCGTCTGGAGCCGCTGACCAAATTCAGAAGTAAGCCCGCTGTACCTATTGCCGGTAAATTCCGTTTGATCGATATTCCGATCAGTAACTGTCTCCACTCCGATATCAAGCATATCTTTATTCTCACTCAATTTAATACGGAATCACTGCATCGGCACATCACCACAACTTACCGGTTTGACAATTTTTCGGAGGGCTATATCAGGCTGTTGGCCGCGCAGCAAACGATTGACAGCAAGGATTGGTATCAGGGAACGGCGGATGCGGTTCGCAAGAATCTTTTCTATCTCAGAAATGTGGATGATCATATTATTATTCTCTCAGGAGATCATTTGTACCGGATGGATTATCGCAAATTTTTTGATCATCATCTGCTTACAGGAGCAGATATAACTATATCCGTCAAGCCTATCTATGAGCATGAAACATCCGGGTTCGGAATACTTAAAACCAGTCCCGACGGCCATATTACTTCCTTTTTTGAAAAGCCGAAAGACAAGAAAATTCTGGATGAGTACCGTGTAGATCAGGCATTATACAAGAATTTCAATGTCGAATCCAAGGACCGCACCCATGTTGCTTCGATGGGCATTTATATATTTAATAAAAATGTCCTGATCGATATTTTAAACAGCAATACCATGGAGGATTTTGGTAAAGAGATCATTCCCGCCAGCCTCAAAAAATATAATGTCTTCACCTATTTTTTTGATGATTACTGGCAGGATATCGGTAATATAAAGAGTTTTCTCGAAGCCCACCTCGATCTGACACGGTCTGTACCGCTGTTTAACTTCTATGATGAGCAGCACCGGTTTTACAGCCGCCCCAGGTTTCTACCGGCAGCCAAAATTATCAATTGTCATATCAATCATTCCCTTATTGCAGATGGTGCAATCCTGCAGGGATCAACGATCGAAGATTCGATAATCGGTATCCGGTCATATATAAGCGAAGATTGCCGTATCCAACGTTCGATCGTTATGGGAAATGAGCGTTATGAGACCATAAAAGAAAGGCAAAACAACGACAACCTTGGTCTACCCAATCTGGGTATCGGCGCTCATAGTGATATAAGAAATTCGATCATTGATCTCAATGTCCGTATCGGTCACAATGTGAAATTGATCAACAAGGATGGCATAACCGAAACGTTTCAGGAAAACTATGCTATCCGGGATGGTATTATTATCGTTCCCAAGGGAGAATCAATCCCTGCCAACACAGTTATTTAGAACAGCTCAGATAAACGAATGGCTTACTTTGACGATTATTTCAATCGCTTGATATAATTCTTTTTCAGAAATGACCAGCGGAGGTGCAAACCTTATTTTATCACCATGAGTGGGTTTGGCCAGCAATCCTTCATTTTTTAATGATATGCAAAAATCCCAGGCAGTCTTACCATTTTGTGGTTTTATCACCATGGCATTCAGCAAGCCCTTGCCACGAACAGCAGTTATATAATCGAATTGCTGCACTAATTTGGTTAATTCAGCCCGAAAAATGTTCCCCAGCCTGTCGGCATTTTCAGCAAGTTTTTCTTCCTGCAAAACCTTCAGTGCGGCAATTGCCACTCTGCACGCCAGTGGATTACCACCGAAAGTGGAGCCGTGTTCACCGGGTTTGATGGTGAGCATGATTTCATCATCCGCCAAAACGGCTGATACCGGCATTGTGCCGCCGGATAATGCTTTACCCAAAATGAGGATATCCGGTCTGACTTGTTCGTGATCAGCGGCGAGTAACCGGCCTGTGCGGCCAAGACCCGTCTGAACCTCATCATCGATCAATAACACGTTTTTATTACGACACAATTCGGAAACCTGGCGAAAATAACCGTCGTCGGGTACGAACACGCCGGCTTCACCCTGAATCGGCTCAACCATGAAAGCGGCCACATCAGAGTCCTCCAGCGCTTTTTCAAGAGCAGTCAGATCGTTATAGGGAATGATTTCATACCCGGGCATATAGGGACCATAACCGGCACGTGCCTCAGGATCGGTCGATGCAGAAATGATGGCCATCGTACGACCGTGAAAATTCCCTTCGGCAAATAGAATTTTGGCTTTGTTTTCCGGAACACCTTTCATTTTATAGGCCCATTTTCGGGCCAGCTTCAACGCTGTTTCGCAGGCCTCGACTCCGGTGTTCATCGGCAGCACCTTATCATAACCAAACAGTCCGGTTATATATTTTTCGTAAATGCCGAGTAGATTATTATAAAAAGCACGGGAAGTCAAAGTAAGCGTTTTTGCCTGATCGGTAAGGGCTGCAATGATTTTTGGATGGCAGTGTCCCTGATTAACGGCCGAATAGGCCGATAGAAAATCAATGTATTGTTTCCCTTCAACATCCCAGACCCGGACTCCTTCTCCTCTGGCAATAACTACTTCCAGCGGGTGATAATTGTGCGCACCGTACTTGTCTTCCAGAGCAATATAATCTGCCGATTTCATAGTGTGTGTTCTCCATAACAATATGGCATAAAGCCACTTAATTTAAACAGGTACGCGTTATTTTCCAACCTGTAAATCGGAGAAAATTTCAGATTTGGAATATATTATCCGGCATTGAAACGATCAACTTCTTCGCGAATTTTCCGAATATGATCCGGTGTCGTGCCACAGCAGCCGCCTACGATGTTAATCCCGATATCAAGCAGTTTACGAACTGCCACAGCCCGCTCTTCGGGGGTTTCCTCGTAGCCATGTTTACCTTCTTTCCAAACGGGCAAACCTGCATTGGCCTGGGAAAGAACCGGCATGTCGGTCTGTCCTCTGATTTCCGCGATAAGTTCGATCATCTGATCCATGCCCAATCCGCAGTTAGCTCCGATAACCTGGGCCCCTGCAGCCGGTAGATTATTTATCAGGTCCGAAGTACTGAGTCCCATCATTGTACGAAATCCCTGGGCATGTTTTTCAAATGTCATCGAAGCGACCACCGGTAGTTGCGGAGCAACTTTGCGGGCAGCCTCAACCGCCGCACGGATTTCCTGCAGATCACTCATGGTTTCGATCAGGATAAGATCCACACCCCCTTTCTGCAGGGCGCTGATCTGGACAGCAAATGCCTCGATAAAATCATCATATGAAGCTGTCCCGATTGGCTCCAGATATTCACCGGTAGGTCCAACAGAACCGGCGACGAATTTGCCGGGAGGACGCACCGCACATGCCAGTTGAGCCGCTGCATAATTATAATCGGTAACCTTATCGCCAAAACCGTGAAAAGACAGCCGGTACCGGTTGCCGCCAAAGGAATTTGTCTCGACAATATCTGCTCCGGCCTGAAAATACTGGGTATGGATATCCCGGATAATATCGGGATGTTCTATATTCCAGGTTTCAGGACAAGCGCCTGCCGGTAAGCCATGGTGCTGTAACAGGGTTCCCATCGCCCCGTCGCATACCAGGACTTTCTTGCCGATCAAAGCTAATAAATTTTGATTCACGGATCTTTCTCTCCTTTCAAAAAAATGAGTTCCTGGCTGAAGTCATCATGAACTCTGCAGGTCAGACTGGTACAAACGTGGCAGGGCATCCTGCCGCTGATCCGCGGATGCTGCCTCAATCCGAAAATACCCGATACCGAATGAACCGGCTCGAGCATCAGAGAATCCGAATAACGGACACCAATGGCGGCCGGGTCAAGCAGTTGAAGCAAAACACTCTGATCCACTATTGGCCAGCCACAATAACCAGGTGCATAGCGCCTGGTCAGGCGTATATCGGGAATATCAATATCGTGGGTGAGGATCAGGCGCAAATGATCCGCTGCCATCTGCAGGATCGTATTGAAATAGGCATTACAGATATATATTTCGGTAATATCATCAACAACCTGGCCAGATATGCTGATCAGATGCGCGATGACATGTGTGCAACCCTTGAGAAGGCGGTAAACAAGATTTCCTTTCAAGTGGAATAAATCATCCAGCATTACATCATCCGTACGGGAATTGCGCCCTACGATATCTGACATCCGATACTGATAGTACAGGGGAGAAGCCTGGATATGTGGCAGCAGTTTCTCCCGCAGAACGGATTTAACCGGCGCAGGTATCGCCTTTCCCGGAGGATAACCCATATAAGCAGAAAACTGGGCATAATTAAAATCATCCGGCTTGAAAGAGATCATATTCTGATATAATTTTTCGCTTACGATAGTCATTTAAGATTATTCTGTTGGTAGAACCAAATCAGTGTTCAATACTTATACAAGATTTGGCAGCTCATTATTCAATTTTTCCGTATTTTTTGAAAAACCGCAATTAATCGGACCATTATAACGTTTAAAAAGCAACAGCCAATATATAACAATCATGCGTAAACTTTACAACACTTTTATCAGGTTATTTCCATATCTGCACAGGTATCGGCGGAAATTAATGATCGGGACACTTTTTATTGTACTTGGCAATGGAATTGGTGTTCTAAATCCCAGGGTTGTGCAGCAGGCAATAGACTATCTCTCGGAAGATATAGAAGTTGGCCAGCTGTTGATCTATGCCGGCATGGTTATTCTGATCGCTTCCGCCCAGGGTTTGTTTCGGTTTTTGATGCGTCAGACAGTCATCGTAGGTTCCCGGCAGATTGAAAATGATTTTCGCAATGATCTTTTTGCCCATCTGCAGAAAATGTCAGCCCGGTTTTTCCAGTCTATGCCGACAGGTGATATCATGTCCCGTATGACCAACGATCTGAATGCCGTTCGCTCAGTCCTCGGCCCCGGTATAATGTATTCAATAAATACGGTTGTGACCTTTATGTTCGTTATCTGGATGATGCTTACGATCAGTCTCCGGCTGACCCTGATCGGACTTGTACCGATTCCTATTATGGCTTTTTTTGTCTATCGTTTTGGCATGAAGATCCATGAACGATATAAAAAAATCCAGGCACATTTTTCAAAGATCAGTACAAAAGCGCAGGAAAATCTTGCCGGGATCCGGATTGTCAAGTCATATGTGCAGGAGGAGTCTGAGATCGAAGATTTTAACCTGCTAAACCGGGAGTATATCGAGAAGAACATGGCTTTTGTGAAAGTGTATGCCGCATTTCATCCGATGATGATGTTTATTGTTGGAATCGGCGTAGTGCTGGTGTTGCTGGTTGGCGGGATGCTGATTGTGCAAAATACCATCACCCTGGGGGAATTTGTCGCCTTCAGTCTCTATCAGGCAATGCTGGTCTGGCCTTCAATTGCACTCGGCTGGGTTGTTGGTATCTTTCAGCAGGGCGCGGCATCAATGGAACGGATCAATGATATCCTTGATCAGGCGCCGGATATTGCTGACGGTTCTTCGGCCAAAAAAATTGATACGATCTGTGGTGAAATCCGATTTTCCGGACTGAGTTTTTCCTATGCACCGGATGCTCCCGGCGTACTCGAAGATGTATCGTTTCATGTCGCACCAGGGAAAATCCTGGCGATTGTCGGGCGTACCGGCAGCGGAAAATCTACCATCATGAATCTTTTGACCCGTACCTATAATCCACCCAGAGGAACTGTTTTCATCGATGGCCATGATATACTGGATATTCCGTTGTTCACACTCAGACAACATATCGGATATATTCCCCAGGAAACATTTCTTTTTTCGGAATCGATTGTTGAAAATCTTGTCTTCGGAATCGAGAGTGTTGATCAGAAAACCATTGAGACTGCTGCAGTGTATGCTGAAATTCACGAATCGATACTTGAGTTTCCCGATAAATATGATACGTTGTTGGGAGAGCGGGGTATAAATTTGTCCGGAGGACAGAAACAACGGATTTCGTTGGCGCGGGCAATCATTCGTGCACCGAAAATTCTGTTGCTTGATGATGCGTTGTCAGCTGTCGATACACTGACCGAGGAAAAAATATTACAGAACCTGAAAAAGGTAATGGAAAATAAGACCTGTGTATGGATATCCCATCGAATCTCAGCCATAAAAAATGCCGACTATACCATTGTGTTGGACAATGGCCGGATTATAGAGGAGGGAACCCACGATGAGCTCCTTGCTATCGGCGGTGTTTATTCTGACTTGTACGAAAAACAACAACTGGAAGAACAACTCGATCTGGTCGAATAAATATAGCCTTTAACGATAAATCTGAGCGATGCGCAGGAAGGCAGGAGAAGAAGGAATCTGGTGATTGATATGCAGAAAACGGGCAGGAATCTCTACCTGTATTTTAAAAATGCAGTGATAATCACAGCATGCACCGGCTCACTATTGGCACAAACCGATATCCCGGAAATACATCGAAGTTCGACCGTAATCGATCTGCATAGCGATGTGCTCCTGCAAGTTTTAAGGGGGGCCGATATATCGAAAAAACTATCTTATGGACAGGTCGATCTTGTCCGGCTGCGCGAAGGTGGCATTGATGTTCAGTTTTTTGCTGTGTGGCCTGATCCGGGAAAATTTAAACCGGATAATATGTACAGACAGGCGCGCTTCATAATCGATCGGCTCAAGGCACTACTGGCGGAAAATCATGAATCCATTGAACTTGGTCTGACCGCAATGGATATTGAGCGGATTAACGCAAAGAATAAAATAGTCGCCTGTATCGGGATTGAAGGGGGCACCGTCATAGAAAACGACTTGTCCAGGCTTGATAGTCTATATGACCTGGGCGCACGATATCTGGGGCTTACATGGAACGACAGCCCGGACTGGGCAACATCGGCTAAAGACGAATATGAATCGGATGGCAGAGAACCTGCCGGCTTAACCGATTTTGGACAACAGGTCGTTCAGCGAATGAATGATCTGGGGATGATCATCGACCTTTCCCACGCTGGTGATCAAACTGTTCGTGATGTACTGGCGGTCACCCGGAAGCCGGTGATCGCTTCTCATTCCGATGTCTACAAACTCAGGCATCATTACCGGAACCTGAAAGACTGGCAGCTAAGGGCAATTGCAGCGAACGGAGGTGTTATCGGCATAAATTTTTATCCGGTATACCTGGATTACACCATCACGGTTGAAATGGATCAGGTTTTGGAAGATAATAAGGTACATCTTGATTCAATGCGTCAGGTTTTTGGCGGGAATTACCTGGGTTATCGACAATACCGCAGTAATTTTCTGAGGTCGGTGCTGAAGAATATCCCGCCGGTCGCCAGGGTTGTGGATCACATGGATTATATCATAGAATTGGTTGGTGATGATCATGTTGCACTCGGATCTGATTTCGATGGCATGTCGGTCACTCCGTTAGGATTGGAGGATGTCAGCCGAATGCCCAATTTAACTCGTGAAATGATCCGCCGTGGATATTCAGAACAAAGAATTGCCAAAATTCTGGGCCAAAATTTTTTAAGAGTTTTGCAGGCCCAGAAAAACTAAATTGAATCTGTATCTGCCTGTTCCCGTGGCCATAGTATTTCAAATATCTTGTTCAGTTCATCCTCATAGGCGAGGAATAACTTGTAATTCTCGGCACAAAGTTTATCGCTCCGCAGGGATGGTTTTAACTCCAATCCATAATCTTCTAGCTTTGCAGCAGATTCCTGCTTCCAGCGATAAATCCAGAATTCACTGACACAATCCGCAATCCAATCATACTCCCGGGGAGTCATACCGTGTTTCTTTAAAGCCAGATATTTATTGGCCAGCCACTCCGGACGCATTTGAATCATGTCAATTGCCAGAGCCCAGCTGTTTTCCTCGAACTGATGGCGTAACCGCTGTAGAAGAAAGGTCAGACTTTCATTAACATGTAAAAACCTGATCAGTTGCGTGTGGGAGATTGGTTCGTTGTGGGAGACGCGAAACGTGTCGGTTTCAAACCACTGTTGATATAATCTCGCGTTTTCATCGGCGTTTATTATTTCAGGAAGATATATCTGAGTAAGCCAGAAATAGCTGCTGGCAAATCCGCTCAATAATATGAATAAACCCGCAAAAAATACGATTATTTTTGTTCTAGTACGGGCCATAGTAAAATCTGAGAAAAACACTGCAGATTAACGTCAGCTCCTTAATTATGCCATACCCCTCATGCGGCAGCCGGACTCCTGTACCACTCGACCCGACCATCGGCCGTGCTTTTTTTGTATATCTGTTTCGGATACGCAAAAATGACCATATACGGGTTATCCAGCTGCGCATGACTGTAAGTATACCTTAAAAATCTAACAAATTTATTATTTATGTGCAATTTGTCAGAACCGGTGATGACAACCCGCATTAAATACCAGTGATATGCATAATTGAAACGTCATTAATGATAACAGGTTGGAAATTAACCGGCGAATAACGTTGCGTCGATAACCTAATGATTTAGAAAGATAAAATGATCAAATGGTTAAGGAGATCTCATTCACATGCAGAGAAGATATCGCGCAACGTGGATAATTTTGATATTTTCTTATATCGTTAGACTATTTTTTGAGTCCTTAGCGGTTTCCGATGAATGCGGATAGTTTGTGCTGTTCAGCGGGTATTCAATAACGTTCTGATTTACCGCATCAGGCTCCGGAATCTAAATATATTGACTGCGGTGCACCTGTTTATAACGGTATGCTTTATCCAGATCGATTTTACGGATGTGAAGGGCAATGATCCTCGATTTTCAAATTCTGTGGCGAATACAAGCGAATTCGGCGGCGGGATTAAATTGACCGGATATGCATCTTTATTCTGAAAATGCCATGGGAAATATTGCCCGATTAAAATAATTTTGACGTTTTTTGTGATTTATGTATGTTTACCCATGAGGAAGGATTAATAAATTTATGAAACAAAAATCACCGAAATTTAGTTAATACCCATTGATCATGGTTGAACTAATGACTTGACTGCATATAACACTGATATTAAATTAAATTCAAACAGTGCAGAGGCAAAATTGTCGGAGCGATTCGAAAAAACTTACATCTCTGTCAGTGAATTCATTTCCTCCTGGGAAAAAGAGATCTATGAGTTGAACCAGCTTGACTATTTTTCATTCTTACTGATCAATTATCTGGGTAATCAGATAGAAAATGAATTCTTCAAAGACAAGGAACAGGCACCGTATCTCAGAATAGAGCCGGAGGATATTGGGACACTGGCATTTAATATCGGAGACAGTTTCGAGTCTTTCCTCGAACATAATTGTTTTGGCGACTGCAAGCTTTCCTGCCCGACACATCTGAATGAGAAAATGGATCCCACCGCGGTAAATCTCGATGGACATCATTTACATATACTGCAGATAATCAACAGCAAAGATCTCGATAAGCGCCAGTTCCTGATGACCGATATTCTCAATTATGTGGTCCTGGATACGTTGTTCGATTTCTACAATTATGAGATCGGATTGGATATCGACGATGCGGATGCGGGCCTCATGCATTTTGCAGATTTTATTACCGTAATCCTCGAAAAATTCATTGAATCAAAAGGTCAGCAATATCTTGCGGCATATCGCGAGTCGGCTGTGGGCTTGTTCGAGAAATTGCTGCAGGATACCTCACAGAACTGGGAGGATACTTTCAATCAGCCCGAAGAAGAGGATGTAGAAGATCAGGAACAATGGAAGTACGGGGAACTCACCATTGAGCATTGTATTGACGAATATATGAAACAACTCGATGGTAACGCCGAGGAGACCGGTCAATCGGAGCGGCATCTTGAATATTTAAAAAATTATGCCCGGGAATATGCCGGAATCAAACAAATGGAAGAATTGACCTATGAGGATCAGGAGGAATTCTTTTTGTATTGGCTCCTGAGGGAAATTGCGCTTGAGGTTAACATATCGCCCCGGCAGATCAAACAGGATTACTTGAAATTTTTCAGATGGCTGGAAATATCGTATGATATCAATGCCATCAGTGATTACAAAAAGCTGGTGCAGCAAAGTTTTGATACCCTGCAAAAATCGATTATTCTGACACGCAAATATTTTGAACGAAATTCAATTATCGAGAGTCTCCTTGAAGTGAATGACTATGAAGGCGAACTTGTTGACGGATTACTGGTGCTCGATCACATTCAAAATAACGGATTGCTTTGTCTCAAGGAGTTACACGGACAAAACAAATATATGAATGTGCAGATAAATTTTTCGTTTATCTCAGATATACCCACCGGAAGTATCATGGATCTGACTTTAAAGCCAACCCGTTTTGGATGGCGTGTCATCAACCTTGAATACATATTTCCCCGCACCGCCCGACCGTACTTGCATTAAACCACGCTTCTCTTAATTTTAGGTTTTTTTTTAATTTTCTTCTGATTTTTAGGAAAATTTATACAATACAGCTATTTTTAAATTTTTGTAACTATTTGAAATTATTAATATTAACCAGGTTTCTTACTTTTGGCATATTTATTGTGAAAAAAAAGATACTGCAATTATGACACGTAATGTGTAAAATTGTGTATTAAAGATAAAATATTTTTATATTTGGTAAAAGGCGCTAAGCAGGAGGCATACATGAAGAGACCGACGGTCACCATTGACGGAAACGAAGCGGTCGCTCGGGTCGCACATCGAATAAACGAGGTGATTGCAATATATCCTATCACCCCTTCATCTAATATGGGTGAATGGGCTGATGCGTATTCAGCCGAAGGTCAAAAGAATATATGGGGGACGATCCCAACGGTAACTGAGATGCAGAGTGAGGGGGGTGCATCGGGTGCAGTCCACGGGGCATTGCAAACCGGTTCTCTGTGTACGACATTTACCGCCTCGCAGGGACTCCTTTTGATGATTCCAAACATGTTCAAGATCGCCGGAGAGTTAACCCCGACGGTATTCCATGTTTCGGCAAGGACGGTGGCTTCCCATGCCCTCAGTATTTTTGGAGATCACAGCGATGTTATGGCAGTACGATCTACGGGATTCGGCCTGCTTTCATCGAACAGCATCCAGGAAGTAATGGATTTTACACTCATCAGCCAGGCAGCAAGTCTCAAGGCACGCGTGCCGTTCGTTCATTTTTTTGACGGCTTCCGGAGTTCACACGAAGTACAGAAAATCGAGGAATTGCTTGATGAGGATCTGGCCGGTATGATTGATGATGAGCTGGTGTTCGAACATCGCAAACGGGCACTTTCACCGGACCGTCCGGTGATCAGAGGAACGGCACAGAATCCGGATGTTTTCTTCCAGGCGCGTGAGACAGTCAACCCCTATTATCAGGCTTGTCCGGACGTCATGCAAAAGACAATGGATAAATTTGCCAAAATTGTCGGCCGTCAGTATCACCTGTTCGACTATCATGGCGCACCGGATGCAGAAAAAATCATCATTCTGATGGGTTCCGGTGCTGAAACCGTGCATGAAACGGTTGACTATCTGACCGAACATGGGGAGAAGGTCGGGGTAGTAAAAGTACGCCTGTATCGCCCGTTCAGTATAGCGTACTTTCTCAGGGTGCTACCTGCCAGCGTAAAGTCCATTGCCGTGCTTGACCGAACAAAAGAACCGGGGAGTGCCGGTGAGCCCCTATATCAGGATGTCGTAAATGCACTGGTAGAAGGTCAGAGCAATGGAACACTTCCGACGAAGGCCTTTCCGAGGATTATAGGCGGACGCTATGGCCTGTCATCCAAGGAATTTACGCCGGCCATGGTGATGGCAGTTTTTAAGGAACTAACCAGCGAGAAGCCCAAAAATCATTTTACCGTCGGTATAAATGATGATGTAACCAATACAAGCCTGTCCTATGATCCGGCTTTCAGTACGGAGAAAGGCGAGGTTGTAAGGGCTATGTTTTATGGACTAGGGGCCGATGGTACGGTCGGAGCCAATAAAAACTCGATCAAAATCATTGGCGAGGAAACCGATTATTTCGCCCAGGGCTATTTTGTATACGACTCAAAAAAATCCGGCTCGATGACCATTTCACATTTACGTTTTGGCCCCCGCCCGATCCATTCGACGTATCTGGTAAGTAAAGCCAATTTTATCGGCTGCCACCAGTTTGTTTTCCTCGAAAAATATGATGTGCTTGCCGCAGCAGTCGAAGGAGCGGTATTCCTCCTCAATAGTCCTTATCCACTTGAAGAAACCTGGGATAAAATTCCGCGGAAGGTACAGCAGCAAATCATTGATAAAAAGCTAAAGATGTACATTATCGATGCCTATCATGTCGCCCTTGAAACAGGTATGGGTTCAAGGATCAATACAGTCATGCAGACCTGTTTCTTCGCTATCTCAGGTGTATTGCCGCGGGAGGAGGCCATCGCCAAAATAAAGGATTCGATTAAAAAAACTTATGGCGCAAAGGGCGATGAAATCGTCAAACGCAATTTTGAAGCGGTTGATAAGACGCTGGCTAACATGCACGAATTTAAAGTGCCAGAGAAGACCAGCAGTGAGATTGAACTACCGCCGATCGTTCCGGATAAAGCGCCCGATTTTGTAAAAACAGTTACCGCTGAAATTATAGCCGGCCGCGGTGATGATCTCCCGGTGAGTGCCTTCCCAAAGGATGGTACTTTCCCAACAGCGACGACGCAGTGGGAAAAACGCAATATTTCGCTGGAAATACCGGTATGGGATGAAAAAATCTGCATTCAGTGCAATAAATGTATATTGGTCTGCCCGCATGCGGTCATTCGCCCCAAGGTGTACGACAAGTCATTACTCAAAGATATGCCGCCCACCTTCAAGTATGCGAAAGCACGCGGCAAAGAATTCACCGATAATATGGTCTATACTCTGCAGGTTGCGCCCGAGGATTGTACCGGTTGTGCACTTTGTGTTGAATTCTGCCCGGTCAAGAATAAGCAGGAAACCCGTCTGAAAGCCATCAATATGGCTGATCAGCCACCATTGCGTGAGAGCGAGCGGGAAAATTGGGAATTTTTCTTAAAAATTCCGGATCTGGATCGCCGGACTTTGGCAACCAATACGGTTAAAGGATCGCAGCTGCTCCGCCCGCTTTTTGAATTCTCCGGTGCCTGCACGGGTTGTGGGGAAACCCCCTATGTAAAACTGGTCAGCCAGCTGTTTGGAGACCGGACTATTATAGCGAATGCAACCGGTTGCTCATCTATCTATGGTGGCAATCTTCCGACAACGCCATGGTCGCAGGACGAAAACGGACGTGGTCCTGCCTGGTCAAATTCGTTGTTTGAAGACAATGCCGAATTCGGTCTCGGTTTTCGTCTCACGATTGATAAACAAAATGAATATGCCCGCGAATTACTGCAGAAGTTGCGGAACAAGATCGGTGACAATCTGGTCGATGCAATGATTAATGCCGAACAAAAAGATGAGCAGGGTATTTATGAACAGCGTGAGCGTGTCGAAGAGTTAAAAAAGAAACTTGTCAACCTTAATTCAGCCGACGCCAAACGTTTGCTTAATATTGCGGATAATCTGGTCAAAAAAAGTATCTGGATCATGGGCGGGGATGGATGGGCATATGATATCGGCTATGGGGGTTTGGATCATGTAGTGGCTTCTGGTAAAAATGTGAATATCCTGGTGCTTGATACGGAAGTATATTCAAATACCGGTGGTCAAATGTCCAAAGCCACCCCGCGGGCAGCTGTTGCTAAATTCGCCGCCAGCGGTAAACCGGTCAAACGCAAGGATTTAGGTATGCTGGCGATGAGTTACGGGAATGTGTATGTGGCACAGGTAGCCATGGGAGCCAGTGATGTCCAGACGGTCCGTGCCTTCATCGAGGCGGAAGCATATGATGGTCCGTCTTTGATTATTGCTTATAGTCACTGTATTGCACATGGAATCAATATGCGTTTGGGGCTTGATCAGCAGAAACTGGCGGTGGATTCGGGTTATTGGCCGCTTTATCGCTACAATCCTGAACTCGCTTTGCAGGGTCAAAATCCGCTGAAACTGGATTCCAAGGATCCGCAGGTACCTTTTCAGGCGTATGCATATAATGAGACACGCTACAAAATGCTGACTAAATCCGACCCGGCTGAGGCTAAGAAGCTGCTTGAACTTGCCAAAGAGGATGTGCGGCAGAAATGGCATTTTTATAAGCAAATGGCTGCCATCAAGTACAGTGAAGACCAGCCGGCAGAAAAGTAAATACCGGCAGCAGAAGAAAGAATAGAAATCAAAAAAAGAGGATACAGAAATGGATATTTCAACCAAATATTTGGGAAAAAAACTGAAAAGCCCGATTGTTCCCTCTGCTTCTCCGCTGTCTCGCGAAGTTTCCTCTATCCGGTTAATGGAGGATTCAGGTGCCGGTGCGGTTGTACTTGAGTCACTGTTTGAAGAACAGATCATTCATGAAAAGAATGAATTGGATCATTTCTTATCCCAGGGCACCGAAAGTTTTGCTGAATCCCTGAGTTATTTTCCGGAAGCAGAAATGTATAATTTCGGACCGGATGAATATCTGGAACATATTCGGAAAGCCAAAGAAGCGGTTGATATACCGGTCATTGCATCCCTCAATGGTGTCTCCACCGGCGGCTGGATTGAATATGCTCGCAGGATGCAGGATGCCGGTGCAGATGCGATTGAATTGAATACCTATTATCTGGCAACCGATCCGGATAAGGACGGACGGGTCATCGAAGAAAATTATCTCGAAATTGTGACTGCGGTTAAAAAGTCGGTTACCATACCGGTTTCACTGAAATTGTCACCATTTTTCACATCCATGTCCTCGATGGCGAAAAAATTCGATCAGGCCGGTATTGATGGATTGGTTTTATTCAACCGTTTTTATCAACCGGATATTGATCTGGAGAGTCTGGAGGTCGTTCCCAATCTGGTATTATCAACCTCCGAATCGATGCGCCTGCCGTTGCGCTGGATTGCTATTCTTTACGGTAAGATCAAAGCAGATCTGGCCGCTACAACCGGGATACATACAGCCGATGACGTGTTGAAAATGCTCATGGCCGGCGCTGATGTCACCATGGTTTGTGCCGTGCTGTTTCAGAATGGTATCGGGAAAATTACCCAGCTGCTTGCGGATATTAAACATTGGATGGAAGATCATGAGTATGAATCGATTGAACAAATGAAGGGCAGTATGAGTCATAAATCGGTGGCCGAACCGGCGGCGTTTGAACGGGCCAATTATATGAGGGTGCTTAAAAGTTATATTTAAGTACCGATTGAAAGCTGCCTGTCCCCCGGCAGCTTTTTTTTCTGTATTTTTTAATCCCCGTGTATTTATCATCCGAAAATAGAGAAGTATTTAATTTTCTTCCGGAGGAAATCATGAAACATATCCTGTTTACACATCTGATCGTCTGTGCTATGATTATACCATCTCTCGCAGGAACAAAAAACGTTGATCAGGCTTCTGATATGGCGGAATCTGAAAAGTCTGAGAGTCAGAGCCCTGCTGCTTCCAATAACGGCGGAACGGCCCCGCAGGATCTTACGCCAACGCCCTCACAGGGGCGTGAGGATTCAAAACGGCCTTTCGGTATGGGACTCACTGTCGGCGCTGTCACGATCGATAATCAGGTCTATACGCAGATCGGGATCATGCCGGAAATCGTCATCGGAAAATTTGGCATGGCATTGGATCTCAGGTTATATATCGATGGTGACGGAAATATCCGCAAGGAGGACTGGGATTCCTTTAATGATATAATCGAAAAAATATATTATGTCCGCTGGGGCTTAAAGGGTGATCCCTTCTATGTCCGAGCCGGTGCCATAAATAATTATCGGCTGGGGTATGGCATCCTGATGAACCGCTATGCCAACACGATCGAATATCCCAGCGTTATCCGCACCGGTTTTCAACTTGGTGTTGATGCAGGGAATCTGGTCGCCGATGTGATGATGAACGATTTCAAGGAACTGGGAAGCAAGCAGGGTGGTCTGTTCGCCGGCAGAGTCGGATACCGCTTACTGGGCAAACTCGAATTTGGTATAAGTACCGTTTATGATCGCAATCAATATGCAGTGCTCCGCGACGCAGATAAGGACGGTTATGCGGATATCTTGGATGACTTTCCGACAAATAGCAACTTTGTCGTGGACAGCGATGGTGACGGAGTCCCGGACGGTTCTGATCCGGATCGTGATGGGGATGGTTATACTGACAATCCGGAAAATCCGGCGCTCTTCAATGATTTTGATTTCGATTCGTTAAAACTGAAACCTAGACCTTTTCAAATTCAAAATGCGGAGAATCGTGATCAGCTGGCCTTTGCTGCGGATATAGGATACCCGTTTGTCCAGAACAAAAACTTCGAACTGATTGTTTATGCACAGGCCGCAAAATTCGCTTATAATAACGGTTGGGGATATTCGGCACCGGGCTTCCTGGCTAAATTCGCCTTTATAAATCTGTATGGTGAGTACCGTTTTCAGGAAGAACGGTTTATTCACGAGTACTTTAGTACCACCTATGAACTGGAGCGGGTTACCTTTATCCAGGATACCAGTGGATTTCTGCAGCCGGTTACCAAACGTCAATATCTGGAAGCGATTAATACCCGTATGCGCGGATTTGTTGCCGGCGCTGATTTCAATATCGCCGATATCATGATATTTGGCGCCGAATATCAGCGGCTTTCCGGTTCTTCCGCTTCCCAGAGTCTGAAATTCAACACCTTTCGCGCCACTCTTGATCTGAACACCGATTTTGTACCTAAAATTCACCGGGCCGGCGCCTATTATTACCAGCAGAACGCAGACGAATTATTCACCAAGCAGGAAGGTACAATCATCGGTTATACCCTGCAGTACGAAATCTCGCCCGGCGCCTACCTGGTGCTGGATTATCGCCAGACCTACCGGGATGTCAATGGCGACGGACAAATCAGCGGAAGTGATGAAACGATAAAGACCACCAATTTGCAGACGGTGTTTATGTTCTAAATTCCCGCCAGAACTCAATCAGGGGGGACTGATAATCGCGTGTAATCGTCAGATCCCCCCAGTACTCCGGAAATAAACCCGCAAACCGGTCATCGGCCAGCCGGTCGCCCACCAGCACCAGAATTCCATAGTCCTGCTCAGACCGGATCAACCTGCCGGCTGCCTGTATAACCCGTGTCATACCGGGATAAATATAGGCATACATGAAACCGTCTCCACCCTTTTGGTCATAATATCGACGGATCAGTTCACGATCCGGGGAAACAACCGGTAATGAGGGCCCAAATATAATCACACCGATACATGACTCGCCTGGCAGATCAATACCTTCTGAAAAAATACCGCCGGTGACCGCCAATAATATTTTTGGCGGATTTTTTTCTCTCAGGGATCTGAGAATCTCATTCCTCTCCGCCTCCTCCATCATGGGGCGCTGAAACAACTTATGCAGCTCAAGTGTTCCGAGATAGAGATTGGTCGCCTGCAGAAATTCAAAACTTGGGAAAAAAACAATGTAATTGCCGGTCTTCAATGATACCACATTTTTTATTATTTCGGCATATTTGGGATAGTATTGATGACGCTGATCAAGCCGGGTGTCGAACTCCGGAACGAGTACGATCTTTCGTCGCGCGGTCTGAAACGGGTAGGAGAGACGCAGAAAACGGGTGTCATTCATATCAAATCCGAGAATACGGGCATAATAGTTCATGGGATCCAGCGTAGCTGACATAGCAATTACAGAGTGAAAGCTACGATGGCGCTCCCGGAGAAACTCCGAAGGATCGCAACACTGGATTGTCAGGCTGCCCCCTTTGCCGGCACTTAGAAAAGGAGTAAAAGCTGGATTTTCAAATTGTAAGATTTGTATATAAACCCGGAAGCGGTGGTAAAATTCCATTATCGGATCATCTTCTGGAATCTGCCGGTAACGAATCCGGTGTAAAAGATAATTTAAATATGATTGTTCAAAATCCTGAAACGCCTCCAACCAGAGCTGATTATCAGGTTCTGCCAGAACGGCCTGCTGGTTAGGAGTAAATGCCGCCGCATCCGCATACATCTGATGAATAATCTGCCTGATTTTTTTAATTGAAGTGCTCAGACGACGATAAACACGCGCAGTTTTGCTCAGAACAATGTCCTCGAGAATGTCGAGTTCATTGCCTTCCAGTGAAGGAGAGAGCAGCTGCAAAGCGCGTGCATACAGGTTATGAGCCTCGTCAATAATCAGAATCCACTCAGCCGCCGGTTTGGCGGATAACAGAGATTGTAGGGAAACTATCGGATCAAAGATATAATTATAATCACCGACGATTAAATCCGCCTGCCGGGCTAAATTCCATTGAACCTCGGCCGGGCACAGCCGCTGATCGGCAGAGCTCCGGTAAACCTCCTCCGGAAATATGGAATATGAACGCAATAATCGTTCTGTTACCCCGCAGTTCTTCAACCGGCTATAGAAATCGTTGATGTAAGGGCAATAATCAACGTGACAAAAATAAATCGTATTCGCACACATTTTTTCTCTGGCTCTTAAGAAGAGTGTGGTTAACGGAAAATCCGTACCAAGGAGCAATTGTAGATTATGTGCAACGGCATCATGCTGGGTGTTTTTTGCCGTGGCGAAAAAGATCCGTTTATTGTTTTCCAGGGCAAACCTGATCACCGGGAATAAGGCTGCAATTGTTTTGCCGCTGCCGGTCGGAGCAGATATCAGAACAGCCTGTGATCCCTCTAAGCCGCCGGCAATCGTATCGATCATTTCACGCTGAAAAGGACGATCAGTCTCCGGATCAAAGACAATTTTTTTTGCCAGCCTGATTTTTGAGCGGGTCCTGTTCCGTTTAAAGGTTAATTCATTTATTTTTAATTTTAAACGGGATAGTATTAGATTTTTTATTTCACGTGTATTGAATGTCAGCTCAAACGGACGCTCCTGTTGATTGATAAGATTCACGATAGTCAAACGGAGCCGGATTAGCTTATCGGGCTTAGAAATATGATAGAGATAACCGTAAATAAGAAGCTGCTCAACAAAATGCGGATATGCTTCAATCTGCATCCGGTTAAAAGCGGATCGGGTTAATATGACGGTTTTGATCTCCTCGATAAAAACTTCGTCGTCATTGTCCCAAAGCAGATCGATTTTTCCCGATATGGTAAAAATTACCGGTCCAACCTTGATGTCGGCTTCAACCGGGAATTCGTTCTGCCATTCTGGCCTGAGCTGATGTATTCGGGTTTGGGTTTGGTGACCCCATATTCCACGCCAGTGCAGGGGAAATCCAGGCAGACTTTGCCCCGGTCCGGGAGACCATTGGACTAACTCACGTACGGTCAGGAAGATATGTTTTTGGCCGTCAGACATCTTTTTAATTCGATCTGCAGTATAAGTACAATATAAAAGCGGTTGAATAAGTATAGCAATATGATTAATTTAAATATTTACGGCTCCCGGCTTATTATCAGAAAGGTACATATATGAGACAAGATATTCTTCACCCGCTGATTGTACAGAACAAATCAAAGATAATTTACATAATAATGGATGGTTTAGGTGGATTACCACGGGAAAAAGGCGGTAAAACCGAGCTGGAAACGGCAAGAACACCTGTAATGGATAAACTGGCCGCTTTGGGCAGTCTGGGATTGTTGGATCCGATCGGACCCGGGATGACACCGGGGTCCGGCCCCGCTCACCTGGCACTCTTCGGGTATGATCCCATCGAAGATAATGTTGGACGGGGTATTTTATCTGCACTTGGTGTTGATTTTCCGGTCACCGATAAAGATGTCTGTGCCCGGATGAACTTTTGTACCATTGATCAGCAGGGAATTGTAACCGATCGGCGGGCGGGACGAATCGCCACTGATGTGAATGAGCAACTGTGCAAAAAACTGCAAGCGCAGATTAAATTATCGAATGATGTTGAATTTTTTTTGAGAACGGAATCGGAGCACCGTGCTTTGCTTGTTATTCGAGGCGATGGCCTTGGCGGTCATATAGAAGATACAGATCGACAAAAGGAGGGTGTTGCTGCTGCCCGGGCTGTCGGTGCTGATGCTGCATCAAAAAAGACCGCAACATATGTCAATGAATTTTTGGATAATGCCCGCATCGTGTTGAAAGATGATGCTCCGGCGAATTTTCTGCTGGCACGTGGCTTCGCCAAACATGAACCACTCCAAACAATGGAACAACGCTATGGCCTGCGGTGTGCCGCGATTGCACAATATCCCATGTATCGCGGCCTGGCAAGGCTGGTCGGGATGGAAGTGCTTCCCCGACCGGATTCATTTGAGGAGATGTTCAATAAACTAAAAGATAATTATGGGACATTCGACTTTTTTTTCATGCACTTTAAAAAAACCGATAGTTACGGGGAAGACGGCAATTTCGACGCTAAAGTAAAGGTCATTGAATCGGTTGATACATGGGTGGCACAACTTGAGCAATTGAAACCAGACGTGCTTTTGATAACCGGAGATCACTCCACCCCTGCCGTTCTAAGAGCGCACAGCTGGCATCCGGTACCGGCACTGCTTTATTGTGAGAATGGGCTTGGCCGGCGAGACGCTCAGAATGAATTCGGTGAAACCGCCTGCGCTTCCGGTGCTCTGGGGAGAATGCCGATGAAACATATAATTCTCGAGGTGTTGGGATCAGCAAAACGCATACAGAAATTTGGTGCCTGAAACATGACGAATAAACCGAAAGGCGTGAGATGGATATAATTGAAAAGCGCATGATCGAGGATCAGAATGAACGTAATCAGCAACTATTAAAAGTCACTCCAAATCTAGGCAATCGGATTGATTCCAGGATAATTTCGTTTCCGATCGGTCTAAACACCGGAGCAGGCATATCTAAAGAACAGGTTGATATGCTCGAAGCTCTGGAAGTACAGGCTGCGCGTACGGCCATCCGATCACTCGCATCATTGGCTGAAATCAATGAACTGGATCATCTTGGTGGTGCCCTGGATCTTATCCCGGCCTTTGTCCTGACCCTGGCTTTGACGGATCATGAAAAGGTGATGTATACAATCGAGAATGCACACACCAGTATCGGCTATTATGCCGTGCTGTCCGCCTTTGGTTATCTCGATGAGGAAGATGTCATAAACCGTTTCCGGCGCAGCCTTGACATCGCTGGTCATGTGTCATGGGTACCGGGCGGTACCCAGCTGAACGGCGGGCGTCTCGGTGTTATGATTCCGGTCGCTGTGGGCCAGGCGCTGGGTTTGCGCGCCCACAGAGGCGAGGACGCCTGGATCATTGCCCACTGTGGTGATGCCGGTTGGATATCCGGTCAGGCGTTGAATGGATTTAATGCAGCCGACGTACACCATGCACCGATAACCTTTGTTATGCATCGGAACGGCATTCAGCTTTCCGGATCAAATAAGCAAATCCTGAATAAGGATCCTCGTCCGATAATCGCGGCATTGGGAATCGAAATAATTGAAATTGATAGTCTTTTTGACCATAAGGCACTTTACAGCGGATATTCAGAAGCACGAACGCTGGCTCGGAATGGACGCCCGTCATTGGTTTACCCGACCGGATATCAAAAGCATGAGAATCTGCACACATTTGCAGAACGATTTAACATAGCCGATGAGACAAATTCTTTTGCGGCTCAGCATAAAGTCAGCATGGATACCAGGATCTGGATACCTGGTTCACTGATGAGTTATCGTGATGTTGAACCAATGCTTGAGTGCCTGTTTCTCGTGAATGACCTGCCCGGTGGAAAGGGACACCATGACGGGCACATGAAGGGGCGTCCACTGGACGCGGTACTTAATAATCCAATGCTCAGCCTTTCAGAAAGCCACCGAAAAAATCTGGAATTACTGCAAAATGCGAAAAAACATGATAAGTCCAGTAGGGCCCGTCCTGAAAAGGGTTCAAAAAATCTGGTGTTGAGTGATGTAGAAGTGGCGGAGACAAGCCTGCCTGACCCGGGAAAGGCGGTAAGTCCGCGCACCGGTGTTGAAGCAGGATATGCACTGGTTGCCAGATCCTTTCCCGACAATATGTTTGTCGTCAGTTGTGATCTTGATCCCTCGACAAAACTGGCAAAGGCGAGGACTTTTCTCCCGCCGCATCATAGTTTTGAGATGAGTATTGAAGAGCAAGCGTCGGCGCTGATGGCGGACGGACTTTCAATGAGCAGCTATGACCCGCAGCTCATTGTTTTTTCAACCTTTGCAGCCTTCTTTGAAGGCATTGCCCGTGAAGGTTTTGAAATGTGGCGTTATCAGAGAAATCTGAACGGCATAAATGAAGGATTGAATGTCACATTTCATCTATCACATGTTGGCGCCTGTACCGGCCGCGACCATTTTTCCGGCTGGGGATTGGATTGGATATCTCTGGCGCTGGGATATTTACCATATCTGCACCGTTTTTACGCACCATCGGACGCACGTGCTGCATTTCTTGCAGTCCGCGATCTGGCAGCACACTATGGCGGACATATTATTGGAATTCCGCGTGACAATCTGCCGATCCTGACCAGGCAACATTCTGAAAAACCGTTATGGGAAAGTACGGATAAATGGGAAGCGGTTACACCCTTCAGGAGCTACCCTGAAGCGCGCAGAGCGATTCTGGCGATGGGTGCGCCGGCATTTCTCGCAGAAGAGGCTGCTGAAAAGTTATACGACGAAGGTGTCGCAACCGATGCGTATATTATTAACGGTCTGCCAATTGCCGATGCACAGCTTGATGAACTCTGTCAGCGTTATCCTGAGGGATTGGTTACGATTGAAGATGGCATAATCGGCACATCCAATACCGGTTTACGTGGTTTCGCCGGAATAATATCAGGTGCTGCAAGATCTTATCATATACCCATTGCCCATATCGGTATAGTCGATCCGAGGATTGCACCATCAGAGGGTCATCTTGAAGTCTGGGAACATTTTGGTATAACCACATCAAATCTGGTCATGGCGGTAAAAAGCCTGGTATAGTTTACCTATCCTGCCCTTTTTTATGGCCACCACATGGTGGCCATTTCTATTTTTGACCGGTACAGAAACGGATCACATTTTTAAGAAAATAAATAAGCTCCAATTTATTTATGACGAATATTATGTTAGATAAACAACATTTGTTTTATGACCTTAAAAGTAGGCCTTGCGGTCAAAAATTACAGCGGTCTTGAAGCCCTCGCGGAAGAATTTGATATCCAAACTCAGATCTTGACCCACTCAGATATAGATCATACGGGGTTTGGTGATCACTCGCTGGATCTGGTGATATGGCAGCCTGCTTATTCGCAAGGGACTTTGCCGCGAGGATTGGAACGATTTTTCGCCAATCACCAGGATGCCGGTCTCGTGATCTGTGATGCCGGTGATGCGCTGCCGGTTCTGCCGCCGTCGACCAAAAGTAAATTGCTTTCTGTCATCGAAAGGCCGGTGAGTAAACAAGCCCTGAAGCTCCTGGTGTACAATGTTACATTACTGAAAAAACAACATGCTTTACCGGTAACGACAACATTTTCAGAAATTAATGGATTCGATACGGCACTTGTCGGGGCCAGTCCGGCAATAAAAAAAATGGCTCAATTTATTATGGTGCTGGGCAAGTCCCGCTATACCGGATGTCTGATTCTTGGAGAAAAAGGGACCGAGAAGGAATATATTGCCAAATTGATCCACAGCAAAAGTATAACCGCGAATAAACCGCTTCTTATAGTTGATTGCCGGGGTGCTTCGCGTGATGAACTGCTATCCGGATTGTTTGGCGTTGACTTTTCCACTCAATTGCAGGGCGAGGCACGACCGGGTGCCTTTGAAAAAGCACAGGAGGGGAGTTTAGTACTTAAAAATATTGAACTGCTGGACGAAGAGGTCCAGCAGCGGATTGAAGTATTTCTAAATACCGGGCTGATCCGGAGACTCGGATCGGATACAGATGTTTCCGTGGAAACCCGCTTGATTGTCCTGGGGGAAGTCGATTTGGAGAACTATACCAAGCAGGGAGATTTCTCGAAAGAACTATATTTTCGACTTAAAGCGTTTGAGCTGGATGTACCCGCCTTAAGAAATCGCAGAGAAGACATACTGCCTCTCGCGGAGCACTTCATTAAATCCTACAATCTTCAATTCAATCATCAGGTTGAGGGTCTGACAACAGTGGCAAAGGAGCTGATGTTATCATACGGCTGGCCGGGGAATGTGAGTGAGTTAAAACTGATGATCAAACGTGCGGTTCTGGTGACCAGGAAAGGGATGATCGATGCGAACTCATTGCCGGGTGATATGCGGGGGGAGCAAAAAAGGAAGGATCTGACTCCTGAAACCACCTGCTATTCATTGCAGGAAATGGAAAAAGTACATATTGAAAATATTTTGACCATGACTGATTGGAACAAATCGCGGGCAGCGGAGATTTTAAATATCTCCAGAACGACTTTGCGGGAAAAAATGCGTCTTTTTCATTTGGATAAACCATTGCATTCCCGGAAACATATTCAGCGACAGAGCTCTGAGGCATAGCCACAATTCCTGATCCACATTTTGATAATGCAAAAACATACTGCCGGCCTGGCCAGTTACTGATAGGCAACTATATACCGTCACTCCCGGGGGGACCTGACTGGTCGCAAAATATGCGCATTTAAGGATTACGTATGAGTCTTATCCGTTTTCGCCGGTAAGCCGGGCAATCTGCAACATGTAAAAACGCAGAATATCCTGTTCCCCGGGAGACAGGGTTTGCTCCTCAATTTTGACGATTGTTTCAATATCTTCCAGGGCACGCAGAATATTGATCGGAACCTCCCGCATCGTTTGGGGAATATTCGATAGGTATTGCACAACCGACATCAGAAATTCCCGCATAGAATCATCGCGGATACCGCGCAGTAAATTCACTAGATTTGAACTCATGCGGGCGACTTTCGATGGTTCCATTGTATACGGACGGTCGGCGCTTCCCCGTTCAAGAGTAAGCGTGTTGAGCGCCATTGCAAGTTCAACAAAACTTTTCACCTGCTGAAATAAAGGTTCCTCGATCAGTTCCCAGATCTTTTCACGCCACTCGCGGATTTTACGGGGCAACTCAAGTTGGAGCGCCATTGCCTTCTGCCAATCATCATCGATATAACCTTTAATATCACGGTTTAAACGATCCGGATCGTCATTGAACAAATCGGGTTGCAAAATTACCGCCAGATCCGGCGCCATCGATGGCAGCAGGTCCAGAATGATTTTGTCGTCTTCAAAGAAATCCGAAACGTTCAAGCCATGGCGCCGGAGAAATTCCTTCTGCAACAGGCCGATAAAGGCGGGTAGTGAATCAAGATCTTCACGCAGAATCAGAAAAGCGCTATTACCTGCCGGAAAAGCTCGGATAAGACGATCAAGGATATCAAAATTCGTGTTATGGTAGAGACGCAGCGTCTTTAGAATTTCATAAACCGGCAGCTGGGGCAGAATACGATCCGCAATTAAGGTCAGGCCATCACGGTATGTCCGCTGCTGGGCGGCAAATTCACGAAAGGACCTGAATAAACCGGTAGTCAGCTGATTAATGCCGAGTACAACAGATTGTGCCTGGTTGTGGCCAATAGCACGCAATAGGCTGCCGTGGCGCGCCAACGGCAGTGTCTGTGCGATCCGCCGGATAATTTTTTGCCCCTGATCCTGTGATACATCTCGAATTGGCCTTACGGTCGGTCGATCACGGAGGACTGGCGTAGCACGTGAGATAAAATATGAAATGATATGTATACCAACAACGTCCTCTTCCCTGCCATAGAGGATGTGTCTGAAATTCCGTGTCAGCAGCTCAGTAAATTCCTGATACAGTGGATCATTTTGTCCAAGAGTTAAACGCTCGATTTCCTGAATTCCGCGGCGCGATGGTTGCAGACGTGTCTGGATAAATGGCGCGCTCGCCTGGATCAGTAAGTGTTCAAGAAAATCTTGCGCATGTTGAACATGAAAGATCACCTGCGCCCGTTCAGGTCCTGAAAGAAGTTTAAGCCGCTCAAAAATGTTACTCTGGAAGGTCCGAAACTCGCCTGATCCCAGGATCCCTTTCAAAGGACGATGGGCATACCGGGTACTGGTACGTGCAGCCGGTGAGAGAGTGCGTTCCAGGCGCTGCCGGGCATTTGAGGAGTCACGGAAAACTTTAGCTGACTCTTCATCGATAAAGTAACCACCCTGTCGTTGCATCGGCTCGCCACTGCCGAATTTTATACGAATTTTGTCGACGAGACCTTTTTCGGATAACCAGCGAATAATCTCGAATTTGGCGGTGCGGTACAGCCGTGCTGCGGCAGCCTGTCCAACCTGCTGACTGAGATCTGAACCGGCGATAAATAGTTCGCAAAGTAATTCAGACAAACGCTCATCGGTTTTCTGTTCCAGACGGCGGCTCTGGATGGCATAGTTCCATAACGCGTCCAAATATTTGGTTATATTTGTTACCGAATCAATGTCTTCAAACAGGGGTACGATCCACAAGGGGGGCAGATCTATTCCGGCCTGTTCACGCAGGCGGGCATCAAGTCCAGACCGCATTTTACGATCAAGCGCGATCAATGCTTCCGGTTGTGTTGACATGCTTATTTGTAAGGCGAGAACCATTGCAGGATTACCATATTTCGCTGAAATTGTATTTATTTCGAGCAAATTTTCCACTGTGGTATCAATGGCGAATTGATCAGCTGATGTGATCATATTCTGATGGATTCTCGGTGTGAGGCAAAAGCGCCTTAATAAGCTGCGAAAAGGGGCCGACTGGATGGCAAAATCAGGATTATACAGATTTGCTTTAATCTTACCAAGATTGCCGTGTAAATTTTTACGCAGACGTTTGTTCAGGGAGAAGTAATATTCAAGGGACATTCGTCGCTGCCGGCGTAATTCCTGCATACGCCGCTCGAGCCGGTCATTGTGCTGCCAGATTGCCTTCAACGGATCACGAATCAATCGCAGCCTTAATCCGGCTCGCCGCCAAGATCCTGTTTTCAGGTCCGCCGGAATAATTGACTGATAGCGCTTCTCCAGCTGATTGGTCAGGGTGTTGATGCGGTTCAGAAGACTCCAGAAACGGGCGACCCGAGCAGGAAGATGACTCAGATCATCAAGTAATTCCCGCTCAATTGCAACGGACCGGTCGATTCTGATCAAAGCCTGCAAAATGTTAGATTGCTGGATCACATTTTCGATCAGAACAGCGGCCACAAGCAGGTGCCCCTGTCCTGACGGCCGGTTAGTACCATCCCAATCACCCCAGAATGACAGCATGTCAGAAAGATTTTCATCACTATTCCAACGTGCATATTCCTGGCTTAAACGCATGCTTTTCAAATCATGGACCAGCTCATCCCCTTCCTCAATCGCCCGGATCGGTACGTTTGTGCCCAGGTATTCGGCCACCAGATATCTGGTCAGTTCTTGAATACGCGGCTGATTAATGTGTCTTCCCGCAATATACTCCTCAATCATGCGATTGAAACATAAATCGACCGACAGGGCATACATTTGCGTTGGATGTACGGTTCTGTCGTACAGACGATGCCTGAATTTCTCAGCACGCTCAGCACTGTTCTCCTTATAAAATTCCTGCTCGAGGATTTGTATAATGGTTTCTGATTTACCAAGCTGGATCTGGTTCAATATGTCAGTGAGCATTCTGATGTGGTCGTCGAGACTGGATTTAAGCGACTGGAGACGAAAAGGCAAATGATCTGAGAAATAGGCACCGGCAGTTTTGGTTTTATCAATCTGCAGATTCAGTCCTTTCAAAGTCGCCGGCAAAATTTTTTGCGAAAGATATTCTACCTGGCCGGTAATATCCCGCCAGAGATCTCCCGTATCTGCAATATGACCAATCCTGGTCACAGGAACCCGTTTTATTAACAGGCGGTTTTGGTTATAACGGGCGGATTCTTCACCGATCAGACGATTGAGATCGATAATCACCCGGCGCATCTTGCGATGTAAAACCTGGGCGGATTCAGAACCACCCAGCGTCAGGCGAAACGATTTCCGGGCGTGTTCATACCCTTCAGCGGTGCGGCTGAAAGCAGACAGCGGGATAAGGCCGATACCGTTTCTGGCCAGCCCGGAGGCCAGCCAATCAAGTGATAATCCCGCCGGAAGATCATTCACCACCAGTTGGGGGTACATGCTGCCAACAGGACGCAGCACTTCAATACTGAAAGGGTTTCTCACAGATGGCAGTTCGGCGCGGGCTTGTTCGAGGGCCTGCATCCGCTCATTCATTACCAGATTGCGTAAATGCCAGTAATTCCGGAGGCTGGTATCATTGTTACGATAGAATAAATACGCCAGCAGAATGGCCATATGGTTATGCCCGACTGTCGTCATCACCTCGCGGAATTTATCAGCCAGAGCGCTATGCGGAACTTCGGCCACTGCCAAACGGGCACCGGCGAAACAATCGGTTTTTGAAAGCGAATGAATGGTGATGAGATGATTCATATTATCCCGTGTAATATACCCATTCTGCAACAATTCGCGTGCAATCTGACGCAGTGTCTTGAATGACGGCCAGTCTGTACCAGGACGAACATTCTGATAGGAGAGGTCATCAATAACAAAAATATTTCTGCTCAGAAGGGCGGTCAGGATCTGACTCAAATCCTGTTCCGAAAACACAGCACCGCTGGCATTATGCGGATTATTCAGGACTACAAACCCCTTTGCCGGCCAGTTGGAATCCAGTTCAATCAGTCGATCTACATAGTCCAGTAAATTTTTAGGACTGAGGGAATAGTCTGCGTTCAGGGGAATGGTATTTACTTTTCCGAAACAATGTTCATAGGTCCAGCTCAGATCCGGGATCAGCGCCTCAGAAAATCCACAGTGCATACCCAGCATACTAAAGGCGGTTCGGGCCGAGCCGCTGACTACAATCAGATTTTCCGGATCGTAGTGAGGGTGATGACCGGCGAAGACAGTCGCCATGTTGGTAATCAATTGATTGATCCACTCGGAATTGTTCAGGTTTGCAAAAAAATCATCCAGGATCTCAGCCGTGGACCTGAAGGCAAACGTATCGTCGCCAATGGGATGAAACGTGTTATACAGCCTGGAGATCCTGCCGGTCACTGATCTGGCCTGATGTTCATATCTGGCAACGGTGCGCTGGATGATTTTTTCATTTCTTTCGGTCATCGCATCGATCATCGGTATCTGGCTGGTTAATCTGCCCAGATGCTCGAAATATGGTATAGCCTCATCAGCAAGCGGTTCTTCTTGTTTTATTTCGGCCGGAGACGGTGAATCTTCCTTCCCTGAAGTGCAGAAAAAATTCAGCAATTCAGCCTCTGCGGCAGGTGGCGTGCCTTTCAGTTCAAAATGTACGTTTTCCAGTATGCGGATAATGTTGGCTTCGCCGGCAGCAAAACCAATCGATAAATTTCCGGCCTGCGGGCAGACTGTTGTAGCCGGAAGGAATCTCAGCACACGATGCTGTAATCTTGCCTCGCGCGCCATAGATAAATGGTTAGGCGCATCATTCAGTTCGACGAAAAATAAAGGGAACCGAAGGCATAAATCCCGCAGCTGCCGACGTGTCGATTCACTGCAGACCTTTCCCAGCAGAACGAAAACAGGATTAACAGTATCTCCCTTAAAATAGGTCCCCAGAACTTCACTGATGTCCGTCTCGTCAGGGGGCAGGGGTACCAAGCGGAGGTTTAAAAAAAAGCGCAGGTGGTCTGGTATCTCCAGGCCAAACGGCATTATGACGGCCGGGAGATGGATCAAAAAGCGATTGATGGAATGAAAAAAAACGCGTATAAATTCAAATTGCCCACCGCTGACCAGGATTACTTCCCGCCGGCCGGATTCTGCACCAAAATCATAAATTAATGATTCAGACTGTCCGTTGGTCAGCCATTCTTTGAAATGTAAAATTAAAGAATGTGGTTGTTCACGCAGATAGCCACCACGGGGCATATAGGGAATACTGGCCCGAACGGCGCTTTCGATCAGAGACCGATAGTCGGATAAATCCTCTTCAAGATTCTCCAGGTTGATTAACTCAATAAACCGTTTTACCAGCCGCTCATCCCTTACGGGATGTCCGATATGAAAATTTACCCGATCCGCAGGGGGTACAGGTGATGCTGAAGTGGCTTCGCTGATCTCCGATACTTTGGCCGCTTTTAGCGGCCGCAATTGAAAATATTCCTGTATATCCATAAAAACTATTATTTATCGGATTCAGCTTTCGGTGCTGCTCCGGTAAGGATATTTTTAAGCAGATTTTGGAATAACGCCACCAAATGAACCCCTTGCGCCGCATCTGAAGAGGACAGATTCACAACTGTTTTAGCGTTTTTTAGATTCTGACTTGCTTCAGCGAGACGGGTTAACTGCGGACTCAGAATCAGCAATTCAGGATTTTTTTTCAACAGATCAAGTTCACGCCGATCAAAATCGAATTGCATTTCCCGCCGTTTGAGTTCCTCTTTCATACGCATTGTGGCAAGAATATCCTCACGTTTTTGCTCGGTTTCACGCAATTCCAGTTTTTTTAGCTGGAGGGTATGTTCACTCATCGAGATCTTGTCGTCAGCTTCGATACGTGCTTTTGTTGCGGCAACCCGGGCACGCTGTTCTTCCTGTTCTGTCTGTTCAAGTATCCGGCTGGCTTCGCGTTTACGCATTGCCTCCGCGATTTTATCGTCCGCCGGATCGATCGCCTGGACCGTCAGTGAAAGAATATCGAGTCCAAAAACAGTCACTGCGGGGCGTAATTTCTCATCCAGATATCCACCCAGCGATTCCGATTTAAGCTCCTCGATTTCGTATTTGCCACAGAAATCGCCCACGAAAGAATGAATCAGCACCTCCAGTTCACCGGTTGCGCGTGCCACAGCATCGGAACGCCAACCGCCTGCCCGGATCAATTCAGAAAGATGTTCAGTGGATGCGGCGACTGCCAAAGCAAGCCTTACAACAATCGGCAATTTTCCTTTTGCTTCAGTTTCAATCTTCTGACTGAAGGCATAGGTGGTGCCGCTGACCGCCTGGCTGAAATGACGTGGATAAAACTTTGACCGCCGGCGTTTTACAATACCGGCTGATTCATACAGTACAATTTGATCCGGTTTTCTGATCCGGTACTCAAACAAAATTAATGCTACGATTACTAAGATAATTATGGCTGCAATCAACATGGATTGTTTCCTCCGAAGCAGAATAGAGAAATAATAGATGCAACAGAAAATAGGCAACCCATGAGAAGAAATCAATAGCGGCAAATTCATTTAAAAGATATATTTTAAAGAAGAAAAACAGTATATCCCGCGGGAGATTCCTGCCGGTATACGGACGGACAGTCAATAGAATACGCCACGCAAGTGGTAACGGATATATGGGACCGAATGAGACCGGTTAATGGCATCCCGGCGGGATGCTTAATGTTCGGAGGTGGCCAATACTGACCCTGAGCAATTCTGAATTGGGATCGGAATCAAAAGTTAATATGATAAATGACTGCCCAATTGGGGATCATTTAAGTTTGACATCAAAATTAAAAACACGTTCAGGAAGGGTTAAGCAAAACCAGTTCTTTTCATAATCCGCATTAAATCGTCGCTGCCGCCTGATATCCCGAAAGAAGATTAACCAGCGAACTGCAGCTCATAGAGATATTTGTACCGTTTGGAACGGTTTATCAGTTCGGCATGGGTTCCGGAATCGATAATTTTGCCATTTTCGAGTACAATAATTTTATCCGATTTGATGATTGATGAAAGGCGATGGGCGATGATAAAAACAGTCCGGTCCCGCATCAGATTATCGATCGCTTCCTGAATTTGCCGTTCGGCCTCGGAGTCAAGTGAAGACGTCGCCTCATCAAAAATAAGAATAGGTGGATTCTTTAGAATCGCACGGGCGATCGAAATGCGCTGTCTCTGGCCACCGGATAATCGCATACCTTTTTCACCAATCATGGTAGTGAAGCCGTCAGGCAAATCCATGATAAAATTATAGGCATTCGCCAGCCTGGCTGCCTGCTCAATACGATCCATACTATAATCAGACATGCCATAAGCGATATTATTGGCCACAGTGTCGTTGAACAGGATTACTTCCTGGGTAACAATACCCATCAACGATCGCAGATCGGACATTTTTATTTCACGGATATCCAGGCCATCGATCATAATGGATCCCTTTGTGACATCAAAAAACCTGGGAAGTAAATTGACGATGGTGGTTTTTCCTGCGCCGCTGCTGCCGACCAGAGCGATTTTCTGGTTTTTGGCCACAGTCAGATTTACCTGATTCAACACATGGTCATCGGTCGGCGTGTATCTGAATGTGACATCCTGATACTCAACGACATGTTCAAACTGTTTCTTTTCGAGTGCACCTGGCTGATCGACAACCTCAACCGGTTCATCGAGAATTGTAAAAATTCGTTTTGCCGAAGCCAGGGAGATCTGAACTTCATTATTGAACTGTCCGAGGCTTTTTATAGGCGCCATGACCGAAAACAGAACGGCAAGGAATCGTATAAAATCTTCCGAAGAGATCAGATCTCCGGACAACACCAATTTACCGCCGAACCATAATACTGCTACCATGATACCAATCCCCAGCGTTTCGGAGACAGGTGAGGAAAGCCGGTTCAGACGTGCCTGCCGGAAGGCGGCCCGAAAGTGCTCATGGGTTTTATGTTCAAATTTTCCACTCTCATAGCGCTCCATGGAAAACGCTTTGACGATTTTAATACCCGAGATGGTTTCCTCAATAATTGTTGTAATATCTGCGATTCGCTCCTGCACCCGTTTACTCTTCCGTTTCAGACTTTGTCCGATTTTCGAAATTAAAATACCGGTTAGCGGGATAACCAGCAGCGCGACCAGGGTGAGCTGCCAGCTAATACTGACCAGGATAGCGATAAATATAATTATAACGACAGGTTCACGGATGATACGGGTGAAATTGGTATTCAGGGAGGTGTTAAGGGCATTAATATCGTTGGTGATCCGCGAAATAATATTCCCGATCTGGTACCTGCTGAAAAAGCCCAGCGGTTGCCACAAAATATGACTGTATACTTCATCACGCAGATCCTTGATAACCTTCTGCTCGACAAAACTTACCAGCCAGATCTCCAATATATGCGCCACGTTTTTAAATGCAAAAGCGAGAAAGATAAAGATGCATAACAGCTGCAGAGTATCCACCGGATCATCCCGGCGGAAAAGGTGATCGAGATGAATTTTCATCCATTCATTGATATCCAGAATACTTACATCGGTTTCGCCTGTCTGCGTCAGCTGGCCCTGTTCAACTACGGTACTTTCCTGCGACTCAAACAGCGTGCTGACAAAGGGGGCAATCATCCAGATCGATATCGTATTAAAGACAATATAAACGAAATTAAACAGGATGATAAATACGAACTGCTTATAATAGGGCTTTAAATAGGATAGTACACGCAGGTAAAGCGTGACCTCCGATGTCGATGTTTTACTGTTCATCGTTTTTCAAAATACCAAATTGCCGATATCAAATGGCTAACCAATTCCGCTGTTACAATAATTTAAACCAAAAAACGGACTTTGGGATTACTTATTATTCCTGATTCCTGGCAGAATATATGGTTTTATCAGCCTAAGCATCATGAACGACGCAATATTTGTCCTGGCTGAATTACAGTGCCGGCTCTTGACTCAGGCAGTACGACTATAAAACATGGGTTTAAATATATTAAACAAATGATTTATAACCAATTTTAATCATATGACCTGACTTATTCACCACCACGCCATTGGCGCGCGCCTGCCTGTCCGACTGCCAGCGCAGGCGAATCTGCACGGAAGAATAAAATATATTGAAAATAAAATACTTAACCAATAATCTAAGCCAACACAAGATATCATAAAAGTGTACGTTCATCATCAATGAATTGTATTGTCGTACTCATGTATTTCCACATTAATCATTACTATTTAATCCTTATATTCGTTATCCCGCCTTCGCGGGATCTGCCTGATTTCAGATCTGGATTCAGTAACCAGGAAGATCTCCCACTGACGGGATGACTATTCATATTTATTTTTATTTAGCTATTTTTTTATGCACGTAGCTAAGACCGGACAAATAAATTTAGATCATTTTCTGTGTCAATCCGTGGTTTATGAATAGGTCTTGATAATTAATTGTGATAATAATAGTTGTAAAAGTGCAAGAATTTTACGATTTTATATCCAGATATCAATCAGCATAAGAGACTCCGAGCATGAAAATTCCGATTTTTCAGATTGACGCATTTACCGATAAGGTTTTTGCAGGAAATCCGGCTGCTGTATGTCCCCTGGAGTATTGGCTGGAAGATGAGGTCTTACAAAACATCGCTGCTGAAAACAACTTGTCTGAAACGGCCTTTTTTGTCGACCGAGGTGACTTTTTCCAATTGAGATGGTTTACCCCCCAGACAGAGGTTGATCTTTGCGGACACGCTACGCTTGCCACGGCCTATGTCATTATGCACAGCATAAAACCGGAGCTTGAGGAAGTAAGATTTGGAAGCCCTGCTGGTGAACTAACTGTACGGCGCAACAACGAACTTTACTCAATGGATTTCCCGGCGCACCCACCTGAAAAATGCGAAATTCCGGAGAGTTTGATCACCGGTTTGAATCGGGAGCCCGTTGAAGTACTGGCATCGAATTATTACCTCGCAGTATATGATTCGGAGGATGAGGTCCGCCAACTCAATCCATATATGCGTTCGCTGAAAGAACTTGACCGGCTGGCAGTTATCGCAACGGCAAGAGGGGACAAAGCAGATTTTGTCTCGCGATTTTTCGCTCCCGCGGTCGGTATACCGGAAGATCCGGTAACCGGGTCTGCCCATTGTACGCTGATACCATACTGGGCCAAGAAACTTGGTAAAACAAAAATGCGTGCACGTCAGGTGTCTTTCCGCGGGGGAGAAATATTCTGTGAGTTCCAGGATAAGAGGGTGATCATTGCCGGAAAAGCAACCCTTTATCTGGAAGGCACGATCAAGATATAACCGCTCTTAAAAATGCTGGAGTAAATCATTGGCTGCGTAATGATAGGGAAAATTAGAAGCGACTGAAACCAACATACCTAAACTCATTTATCGGAAAAAATCATACGTTTAAGCAACGGAGCAGTGGGTATTGAATTGATCCTTGGTATAGGAAGCGATCGAGTCAGTCGATAGCAAAATGATCGCACCTGTCTGCATAATAAATATCCCGCCACAAGAATATTTTATTATCCGCATGCGTTATCTAATTCTATTTTCCGGAGAGAATGAATGAAATTTCTTAAACCAAAATGGGCGATAGAATGGTGGCAGCTTCTGAGGGAGGAAGGTTTTAAATCCTTCCTGCAGAAAAAAGGCTGGAAGGTCGTGATCGCATTTTTCCTTTTTTATCTGATACGTGATGTCACGCTGTACATTGTAATCCCCTATTTTGCCATCACAAAAATCAGTGGTTGTAGTTGATGATAACAATCGAGACAATCACCGTTGGTATGTTCGCCATGAATTGCTACCTGGTTTTTGATGACCGGACAAAAGAAGGTATACTTATTGATCCCGGAGGGGAAGCCGGGCGAATAATCGGAATTGTTCACGATCTGGGGGTACATATCAGTTCAATTCTGAACACCCATTGTCATATCGATCATACCGCTGAAGTTAAATATGTGAAGGACCGGCTTGAAGTTCCATTTTTTATTCATGAAGCAGAAATGCCTCTGCTCAATTCTCTGCAAGATCAAGCCGCCATGTTCAATATGCCGATTACTGATATCCCGGACGTCAACGGATTTTTAAAGGACGGCGACCTGCTCGAGCTTGGGGGTGAAACCGGACGTGTACTGCATACGCCCGGGCACTCACCAGGCGGAATATCATTTTTATTCGGTGATCATGTTTTTGTCGGAGACTGTTTGTTTCTCGATTCAATCGGCCGAACCGATCTATATAAAGGTAATTATGATCAGTTATTGAATTCAATCCGGTCAAAACTTTTGGTTTTAGCTGATTCTGTGAAGGTATACCCAGGTCACGGTCCTGCAACCAGTATCGGCCGTGAGCGCTTACATAATCCATTTCTTCAATAAATCTTGCCGGTGAATTGATAGCTGCATCACATATTTTATTATCAGCTGGTGATATAATGTAATAAGTTGATTGCTATATGGAATTGAAAGACAAAAATATTCTGATAACGGGGGGTGCAATACGAATCGGCCGGGCCATCACCACCAGTCTGGCCCGCGGTAATGCCCATGTTTTTTGCCATTATAATTCAAGCGAGGAGGCGGCCCTTGAACTCCAGTCAGAAATAGAACGGGCAGGATTAAAACTTGACCTGATTCAGGCAGATTTAAGGAAGCTGGATAATATTGAACGTATGATCGATACGGTAGTTCAAAAGGGCGGCTCAATCGATATCTTGGTAAATAATGCTGCGGTTTTTTTCCGTACACCCCTGGGTACGGTAACAGAGGAGGAATGGGATACGCTTTTTGATATTAATTTAAAAAATCCGTTTTTTTGCGCCCAGTATGCCGGAACTTTTATGCGGCAACAGGGTTACGGAAAGATTATCAATATTGGTGATACCAGTGGAATTATACCCTGGCCCGGATTTATTCCCTATGGTTTGACCAAAAGCGGCATCATTGCCATGACCAAGGGGCTTGCACGGACACTGGCACCGGAAGTTCAGGTAAACTGTATAAATCCCGGACCGGTGTTGTTACCGGAAGAGTACAATTCAGATGAAAGGGCTCGTGCATTAGCTGCCACCCTGTTAAAGCGCGAGGGCAATCCGCACGATGTGGCCGCAACGGTGCGTTTCCTGATCGAAGGATCTGATTATATAACCGGTTCCATTATCAATGTCGACGGCGGACGTAGTATCGCGTGAATTGTTGCAGCTTTGATTTTCAGAGATAAGTTTTATAAAATGTATAATTTTAAACTTTATGTAACGAGTGTATGTTGAGGTAACGGAATGACCATAAATTTACCCAAACCATTAGAAACACTGAATGATCTGGCCTATAACCTATGGTTTAGCTGGAATCCGGAAGTGCGTGATCTGTTTAAAGAAATAGATACCGTCCTGTGGCGGGAAGTTAATAAAAATCCTGTTGATTTTCTGTACACTGTTGATCCGGTAAAACTTCAGGCAGTTGCTGAAAATCCGACGTTTATCGGAAAGCTTCAAAAAATAAGGGACCGTTTCACCGCTTATATGGAGCGCATCGACACACGATTCGCCCGCAATTATCCCAAAATGATGGATCATCAGATCGCCTACTTTTCCGCAGAATACGGTATTCATGAATCACTCCCTAATTATGCGGGCGGGCTGGGCATCCTGGCCGGCGATCATGTGAAAACCGCAAGCGATCTTGGCCTCCCATTTATTGCTGTCGGATTAATGTATAAACATGCCTATTTTACACAGGAAATTGATGCACAGGGCAATCAGGTTGAAAAATACAGTGAACTCGATCGGGAGCGCCTGCCGATAAAACTGGTTACGGATGAGGATGATCCCCTGCTGATCGGCGTACCGCTGCTTGATCATGAGGTATCGATCAGAGTCTGGGAAGTGAGCGTGGGAAGGATCAAGGTTTTCCTGCTCGATACAGATGTTGATAAAAACAGCGAGGAAGACCGTGAGATCATCCATAGTCTATACGGCGGCAGCCGGGATACACGGATTCGTCAGGAAATTATCCTGGGAATCGGCGGTATGCGCGCCTTACGGAAAATGAACTATAATCCCAGTATTTATCATATGAATGAAGGACATTCGGCTTTTCTCGGACTGGAACGGTTGTATGAACTGATGAATGAAGGGATGGATTATAAGACTGCCCTGGAATATGTCCGGGCGACCTCACTCTTTACGACACACACGCCCATTCCTGCCGGCAATGAAGCGTTTGAATTTGACATGATGGAAAAATATTTCCGAAATCTATGGCCTAAGCTGGAAATATCGCACGAGAAATTTTTTGATCTGGGCAGAAGCAAAAATGTCCATCAGCACGAAAATTTCTCCCTCACCGTACTTGCCTTGAATCTTTCAAGTCAGGCAAATGGCGTGAGTAAACTCCATGGTGAGGTTTCACGCAGAATGTGGCAAGTGGTATGGCCTGGTGTGCCGAACAATGAAATACCGATCGGACATATCACAAACGGTGTTCATACATTCACCTGGCTTCATCGTGAAATGATATCCCTGTTTAATAAACATATGGGTTCCGACTGGCGTGATCATATACTGGACCAGAACTACTGGGATAAGATCTATGATCTTCCCAATGAAGTTTTGTGGGAAACGAAACAGCGTATGAAACGTGAGATGATCACACACTTACGCACGGCATATGCCGCCCAGTTAAAGCGCTATGGGAAGGATGATTACGGCTATCCGCCGGCTGAAAAAATATTAAATCCTGATATCCTGACCATCGGCTTTGCCCGCCGATTCGCTCCTTATAAACGAGCACTGTTGATCTTCAGGGATCTTGAACGGGTCCGTAAAATTCTGAATAAAAAAGGGCAGGAAGTGCAAATTTTATTTGCCGGTAAAGCCCATCCGGCCAATGAAGCAGGAAAAGATCTGATCCGTAGAATCAATCAATACGCTAAAGAAGCCGAATTTAACGGGAAAATTATTTTCGTTGAAGGCTATAATATGAATAATGCCCGCGCGCTGGTAACGGGTGTTGATGTCTGGCTGAATACCCCCAGAAGGCCTCTGGAAGCAAGCGGAACCTCTGGACAGAAAGTGCCCATTAATCTGGGCATTAATCTCAGCATTCTCGATGGCTGGTGGTTTGAGGGCTATAATGGTCAGAATGGATGGGCAATCGGCAGTTCAGTGAATTATGACGACCAGGAATTTCAGGATGCCGAAGATAGCAAATCACTCTATGATATTCTCGAAAATGAGATCATACCCCTGTATTATAAGCGTGATGAAAAAGGAATTCCTCAGGACTGGGTCGATAAGATCAAAGTG
>Ga0209536_100000402_pt1 | contig 69283 bp, 65 predicted proteins | sample DeeMarSeWOR28_12_FD_187461 | JGI IMG/M metagenome (GOLD analysis project Ga0209536, IMG submission 187461) | Marine sediment microbial communities from White Oak River estuary, North Carolina - WOR-2-8_12 (SPAdes) (version 2) | ecosystem: Environmental > Aquatic > Marine > Intertidal zone >...
ATGGCAAATATGTCGAAACAATGTAAAAAAATCGACATATTGTTGAAACGTGTCGAATGGATCGACATGAATCTCGGTTATGTCGATATTCCTGGCTAAGATCGACGCATCGGCCAAACGGGTCGATGCAGTCGACATGTCCTGCAAATATGTCGATCTGGACGTTTTCTATCGACATATTCTCAGTATAGGTCGATCGGATCGACACCAATGTGACCCGGGTGGCGAAAACCCGTCGCCAGCCGGCGACATCGTGACAGCGACCGATGCGATCCCTATGCTTGAACGACAACCACCGGAGAGATCGCTATGGGCAAACTACATCTCGTTGGCTGGGTAGCTTCGCTGGGGCTGGCGGTTGCGGCCTGCGGCGGCAGCAGCGGCGACGGGCCGTCAGTTTCGCCGCCACCGCCGTCACCACCACCACCGCCGGCGGCAGCGCCTGACGTCGTGCTTCAGCAGGTATTCGCGAACCTCACACCGGCTCCGGCTGCGCCCGTGTCTCTGCAGCAGGCGCCGGGCGACGCCACGCGCTGGTTCGTCGTCGAGCAGGCGGGCGTGATACGTGCGTTCGTCAATGACAACGATGCCAGCGCCACACTTGTCTTCCTGGACATTGCGGCACGCGTGATCGCGGGTGGCGAACGCGGCTTGCTCGGGATGGCATTCCATCCCGACTTTCCCAACACGCCCGAGGTATTCGTCTCGTATACCGGGGTACCGGACCTGACGTCGTATGTGTCGCGCTTTTCGAGTGCGGATGGCGGGCAGACGCTTGACCCGTCGAGCGAGGAGGTGATCCTGTCGGTGCCGCAGGATTTCGCGAATCACAATGGCGGCAATATCGTATTTGGACCGGACGGATACCTCTACATCGGTTTTGGCGACGGCGGCAGTGGCGGCGATCCGCTGGATCGCGCGCAGGACAATACCAATGTTCTCGGCACCATGGTCCGGATCGACATCGACGGTGGCAGCCCGTACGCGATTCCTGCGGCGGACCCGGGCAACCCTTTCGCCGCGAACGCAACCTGCCCTCAGGGGTTCAGCGTGGGCGGCGAGGAGTGCCCGGAAATATTCGCCTGGGGCCTGCGCAACCCCTGGCGCTTCAGCTTCGACCGACAGGGCGGTGACCTCTGGGCCGGCGATGTCGGCCAGAATGCGTGGGAGGAGATCGACGTCGTAACGGCCGGCGGCGACTATGGCTGGGACGACCGCGAGGGCGCGCACTGTTTCGAGCCGGCGACCGACTGCGTCACCGACTCCATCGACCCGGTCTCTGAGTACGATCGTTCGCTCGGCGCATCCGTCACGGGCGGCTTCGTGTATCGCGGCAGCGCGGTGCCGGACCTCGCCGGCTGGTATGTTTTCGGTGACTTTATCAGCGGCAGACTGTTTGCTGTTCCGAACGACAGCGTGTCGGTGACTCAACCCGAGGTGCTACTCGAAACCGGGCTCGCGATCGCCGCTTTCGGTGAGTCGGTCGACGGCGAGCTCTTCGTCGTGAACTACGGCGGTTCCATACACCAGGTACTCGCTGCGCCCTGACGGTCTCTTTCCCGCTGGCTTTCCTATAGAATCCGCCCCCATCAGGGGCGTACATACCGGAGCGGGAGGACCACAGTGAGCGTCAAGACAGATATCGAGATCGCAAGGGCCGCAAACGTTCTGCCGATCCAGGAGATCGGCGCAAAGCTCGGCATCCCGTCGGATGCGCTGATTCCTTACGGTCACGACAAGGCGAAGATCAGCGCCGACTTCATCAAATCGAACAGCAAGAACAAAGACGGCAAGCTGATCCTGGTGACTGCCGTATCGCCGACCCCGGCGGGTGAGGGCAAGACGACGACGTCCGTCGGTCTCGGCGACGGCATGAACCTCATCGGCAAGCAGACCACGATCTGCCTTCGCGAGCCGAGCCTCGGCCCGTGTTTCGGCATGAAAGGTGGCGCCGCCGGCGGTGGTTATGCGCAGGTCGTCCCGATGACCGATATCAACCTGCACTTCACCGGCGACTTCCATGCCATCGGCGCTGCGCACAACCTGCTCGCGGCGCTGATCGATAACCACATGCACTGGGAAAACGAACTCAACATCGACCCGCGGCGCGTCACCTGGCGGCGTGTCGTGGACATGAACGACCGTGCGCTGCGCTCCATCACTTCCGGTCTCGGCGGTTACCACAATGGCGTCGTGCGGGAGGCGGGGTTCGACATCACGGTTGCCTCCGAGATCATGGCGATATTCTGCCTGGCGACGAGCCTGGCTGATCTCGAAAACCGTCTCGGCAATATCGTGCTCGGCTACACGCGCAACAACGAGCCCGTTACCGTGCGGGAACTCAATGCGCAGGGCGCGATGACGGCGTTGCTATTGGATGCGTTGCAACCGAATCTCGTGCAGACGATGGAAAACAACCCCGCACTGATGCACGGTGGCCCCTTCGCCAACATCGCACACGGCTGCAACTCGGTGATGGCGACACAGACGGCGCTCAAGTTATCCGACTACGTCGTAACCGAAGCAGGATTTGGCGCCGATCTCGGCGCGGAGAAGTTCTTCAATATCAAGTGCCGCAAGGCCGGGTTGAGGCCGGATGCGGTGGTGCTCGTTGCAACCATAAAGGCGCTGAAAATGCAGGGTGGCGTGCCGAAGGACGAGCTGGCGGAAGAGAACTCGAAAGCACTGGCGGAGGGCTGCAGGAACCTCGGCCGCCACATCCGCAATCTGGGCAAGTTCGGCGTGCCTGCCGTTGTGGCGATCAATCGCTTTACGGCGGATACCGATGCCGAGGCTGCAGTGGTCAAGGACTACTGCCGGGAATTCGGCGTCAATGCCATCGACTGCACGCACTGGGCCGACGGCGGCAAGGGCACTACGGAGCTGGCAGAGCATGTTGCCAACCTTTGCGACAGTGGCACCGCGCAGTTCCGCACGCTGTATTCGGATGATTTGAGCCTGTGGGAGAAGGCTCGTCGCGTTGCCCGGGAGCTTTACGGGGCGGATGACATCATCGCCGACAAGAAGGTGCGCGATGAATTCACGAAATTCGAGGAGGCGGGCTACGGCAAGTACCCCGTTTGCATGGCCAAGACCCAGTACAGCTTTTCGACGGATCCGAACCTGCTGGGCGCGCCGAGCGGCCATGTCGTGCCGATACGCGAAATTCGCCTCGCGGCCGGTGCGGAATTCGTCGTCGTCATTTGCGGCGCGATCATGACCATGCCGGGACTACCGAGGAAGCCCGCGGCCGACAATATCTGCGTCAACAGCGCCGGCGAGATCGAGGGTCTGTTCTAGGGTTCTAGGCGCGCTCTTCGAGCTGGTGGCTGTCCGCTGCGCTGAGCGTGCAGCCATAGACGGACTTGAGTTTTTCGATGACGGCCTGCGTCTCGGTCGAGAAGGGCGCCTTACCCTCGAAGCTGTGCAGGACGATGCCCTCCAGCAGATCGCCCAGCGACAGGTCGGTGTATTCGGCCAGGCCCTTGAGGACTTTCAGCAGCGAGGTTTCGATGCGCACACCGGTTTGCGTGCGCTGTACGACGCGCTTTGCCATCGTGACGGCTCCATTGGTACAAAAAAATAAAGGTAACAAAATAACACCCGGCAGGCAAGGTGTCGGTGCCGATCGCGCGCAGTCGAAGCAATGCCGTACAATCGGTTCGCGGCAGTCGCGCGCGTGGTGTCAAAGGGCATCAGATGCTGACAGAAGAAGAGCTACGACAGGGTTTCCGGCTCGGTGACTGGGAGGTGCTTCCGTTGCGCGGCGTGCTGCGCAAGGACGGTCACGAGGAGAAACCGGAGCCGCGCGTATTCGGGGTCCTGATCGCGCTGGCCAGGCGCGATGGCGATCTCGTGACGCGCGATGAGCTGGTCGACGAACTCTGGGACGGCCGGCCCACCAGCGACGAACCGATCAATCGTTGCCTGTCGCAACTGCGCCGACACCTCGGCGACAAATCGAGGCCACACCGCTACGTTGAAACACTGACCCGCCGCGGTTACCGGCTGGTGCAGCCGGTTGAACGGCTGGAACCGGCAGCGGCGGCAGCCCCACCATTACCCGAGGTACCCACGGTACCCGCGGATGTGCCGGCGTCCCGCTGGAAACCGGTCGGGGCGGCGCTGCTCGTGGCGGCGCTTGCGTGGCTGCTGTGGACCCTCTGGCCGCCCGGCGATTTCCGTTCCATCGGCGTCATGCCTTTCGAAAATGCGAGCGAGGATCCCGCGAACAACTACCTGGTCTCGGGTTTCAAGGATGAGCTCGTAAATACGCTGCACAATATTCCGGATTTCACGGTCAAGAGCAGCCGTGTCGGGCACGCCGGTGAAGAAGTGACGGCGATTGCCGCCAGCCTGGGTGTGGACGCTGTCCTGTCGGGGCGCGTCCATCGCCTCGGCGACGAGCTGCAAATCTTCTATACCGTCGAGGACGGGCGCACTGGCGACGTCGTCGCAACTTCCCAGATCGAGGGTCCGGTCAGCGAGATATTTCAGCTGCAGGAGGATCTTGCCCGAATGGTGCGGCGCGACCTGTTCGGCAAGTCATCGCAGCAGTTGATCAGCCGGACGCGGCCGGCGAGTTTCGGTGCCTACGATCGCTACATGCGCGGCCTCTACGCGTTCGACAGGCGCCAGGACAGCGGCACCAGTCTCGAGGAAGCTATCGATCTCTTCCAGGCGACGATCAGGCTGGATGAGAACTTCGGGCCGGCCTACCTGATGCTGGCGAATGCGTACCTGTTGCTCCCCACTTACCGCGATGCATCGACGGATGAAATGAGCAAAGCGGCGATCGCGACGGTAGAGGAAGGCATGCGCGTCGACGAGAGCATACGCGATGCATCGAACGCCATCTTCGGGTTCGTCTACCACCAGCAGATGCAGTGGTTGAAGGCGGAGGACGCGTACCGGGCAGCCACATCCGCGGAAGTGGTCGACCCGAATGCCTTCAACTGGTACTCGCGCATGCTGGCGTCGGTCGGCAGGCTCGACGCCTCGCTCGAACAGGCGTTGATTGCGCTCGAGATGGACCCTACGTCCGCGGTGATAAACAGCCGCGTTGCACTCGCCTATCTGTGGCTTGGCGACACGCGAAAAGCCGAGGAGTTTTTTGCGCGCGCCACGAAGTTCGGTGCCAGCGGGCCGACGCATATGATGGGCTATGCGCTGTTCCTGTTTCGCGAGGCACGCAGCGAGGAGGCGTATGACGTCACGCGCGAGGCTGCGCAGGTCGCGGGCGGCAGCCAGTCGTGGATTGACCCGGTATTTGTGGCACTGGACGACGCATCCGGCCGCGCAGCAGCGCTAACGGCGGTCGACGAAGCGGTGGCGCAAGAAGGCATCAGCAGGCAGATCGAATTCATCGTGCGCACGGTACTCGGCGACCTCGACGGCGCCATGAGGGTTGCCCGTCTCCTCGAAACCGAGGGCGAGGTATTCGAGATGGACCTGTTGTTCATTCCCGAGGTCGAACCGCTGCGCGAACACCCGGAGTTCGGCGGGCTCCTCGATGCGCTGGGCATCTCGGACTACTGGCGCGCGCGAGACTGCGCCTGGACCGGCGCCAGTGCAGTCTGCGAGGCGGCCTAGGGGTCGTCGATGCGGCCGCGTGATCGCTTGAGATCTGCGCGGCGGCGTTTTTCGTCGAGACGCTTCTGCACGGATCTGCGGCTCGGCCGGGTCTCGATTCGCGGCTTCCTCGCGACGAGAACCGAGCTGACGAGGTCGCGCAGCCGCTCGAGAGCGGCTTCCCTGTTGCGTGCCTGGGTGCGGTGTTCCTGAGACTTGATGGTGACGACGCCGGCCGACGAAATGCGGCGGTCGTCGAGCGCCAGCAGTCGTTCGCGGACGCGCTCGGGCAAGGCGTTGCTCGAACGGATGTCGAACTGCAGGTGGATTGCCGTCGCCACCTTGTTGACGTTCTGTCCACCGGCGCCGCCGGCACGGACCGCGGTCAATGCGATCTCGTCCATCGGGATGGCGACTTCGTCGCTTATCTCTAGCAGTTCTGCCACGACGTCCAGACCGGCCGCACATCGCGAGGCAGCGGCGGGAATCCGCCCGGCCGCGACCAGCAATTGCCGTCATGATGAAAATCGGAGCCGCAGGACGCGGCAAGCCCCAGGTCATTCGCCAGCCGCGCGAGGTGAGTCGTCGTATTGAGCGACTGCTGGCCGCAAACCACTTCGATCGCAGCGCCTCCCGCAGCGCGGAAGTCCGTCGCGAGCGCGCGCAGCCTGGTCTTCGTCATGCGGTACTTCGCCGGGTGCGCGAGCACGGCGGTGCCGCCCGAGCGGACGATCCAGCGAACGACCTCGGGCAATGCCGCCCAGCCGTGCCGAACGTCTCCGGCTTTGCCCGCACCGAGATATTTACGAAATGCGGAACGTACGTCCTTCACTAACCCGGCGCGAACGAGTTGCTCGGCGAAATGCGGGCGGCCGACCGGCTCCCCGCCGGCAGCCTGCAGGACGTCGTCGAGCACGTCGGGCAGTCCTTTGGACCGGAGCCGCCGCGCGATGAGACGAGCGCGCACGTGCCGCGATCGCTGCTGCCGCTCCACGCCGCCGCGCAACGTGGCACAGGCAGGATCGACGTTGAGGCCGAGGATGTGCACGCCGTACTTGCGCCAGTTGGTCGAAAACTCGATACCGGGAATCAATCGCGTCGGCGATACCGAGGTATCGATGCGGTCGAATGCGGCGAGGGTGTCGTGGTCTGTAATCGCGAGCGCGCCGACGCCACATTCGGCGGCAAGCGCCAGTAGAGCGTTGGGCTCCAGCGAACCGTCCGAGGCGTTGCTGTGAGAATGCAGGTCGTAGATCACGTCGCGAGCATTATACGGACTCGCTGAAGGCAGCAAAGCAGCGCCGTGGATGTGTGACAATACGGCTGCGTCGGGATGCATTCTTGCGGTGACGGGATCGGTATGTCTGACAACACGAAAATCATGCGTGACGCGGCGGAGCGTGGCGTGCTTTATCGCGAATCGCTCGGCGAGCGCGGCGTCGCCCCTTCGCCCGAGGCGATCGCCGCGGTGGCCGGATTCGACGAAGCGCTGTCCGAACAGGGCCGGGACGATGACGAGACACTGGCGATGCTCGACGATATCGGGTCGCCCGCATCGGTTGCGATGGCAGGGCCGCGTTTCTTCGGCTTCGTTATTGGTGGCTCCCTGCCGGTAACCGTCGCGGCCAACTGGCTCGCAACGGCCTGGGACCAGAATTCCGTAATGAGCGAAGTCACGCCCGCGATGGCGGCGCTGGAGGACGTCTCGCGGCGCTGGCTGTGCGAACTTCTTGGACTGCCGCGGGACGCGGCCGCCAGCTTCGTGACCGGGGCGACGATCGCGAACTTCACGGCGCTGGCCGCGGCACGGCACAGGGTGCTTGCCGACGCCGGCTGGGACGTGGAGAAGAACGGCCTGATCGGGGCTCCCGAACTGACGGTGGTCGTGGGGGAGGAGGCGCATCCCACCCTGACGAAATCGCTTGGCCTGCTCGGTCTCGGCCGGGATCGGGCCGTGCGTGTGCCGGTTGACGGCCAGGGCCGAATGATCGCCAATGCCGTGCCCGCGATCGATGGACCCACGATCGTCTGCACGCAGGCCGGCAATATCAACACCGGAGCGTTCGATCCCGTTGCCGAGATCTGCAGCGCCGTTCGCCCGGCCGGTGCGTGGGTACACGTCGACGGCGCGTTCGGGCTCTGGGCTGCGGCGGTGCCCGCCATGCGGCACCTGCTTGCAGGTTTCGAGGAGGCGGACTCCTGGGCCACGGACGCTCACAAGTGGCTGAACGTACCCTATGACAGTGGTGTCGCGATCACCCGGGACGCGGCGGCACTGAAGGCGGCGATGGCGATCACCGCCGATTACCTCCCTACCGATACACAGAGCCGCAATCCGTCCGACTACACGCCTGAACTCTCACGCCGGGCACGCGGCGTGGAAATATGGGCCGCACTGCGATCGCTCGGCCGACGCGGCGTCGAGGACCTCGTCGTGCGATGCTGTGCGCACGCGAGGCGCTTCGCGGCGGGCCTGCAGGACGCCGGCTACGAAATTCTCAACGATGTCGTGCTGAACCAGGTGCTCGTGGCGTTCGGCGATGACGAGACGACGCTGCGCGTCATCACGGAAATTCAGCGCGACGGTACCTGCTGGTGCGGCGGGACGATCTGGCACGGGCGCCGGGCGATGCGCATCAGCGTCTGCAACTGGTCGACGACGGAGGCGGACGTGGACGTCAGCCTGGCGGCCATGCTGGCCTGTGCAGAGCGTAGCAGGCGGCCCTGAACACGATGCGGCGCCTGTACGACGACAACCTGTACGATTTTGCCACGCCACAGCCGAGCTACTGGGAAGCTACCGCACCGCCACCCGACTTCGCATCGCCGCCGCTGGAACGAGACGACACGTGCGACGTCGCCATCATCGGTGGCGGTTACACGGGTTTGTCGGCGGCCTACCACCTGGCGAGAGATTACGGTACCGACGTGCGTGTGCTGGAAGCCGGGCCTATCGGTTGGGGCGCGTCGGGCCGCAACGGCGGTTTCTGCTGTATCGGCGGCACCGGCCTGCAGCCGCGGGGCGTGATCCGGCATTTCGGTCTCGATGCTGCGCGGACCTGGTACCGATCCCAGGTGCGGGCCGTCGAACTCGTGCGCAGCCTGGTTCGCGAAGAGGCTATCGACGTCGACATGTATGGCGCGGCAGAGGTCGAGATGGCCCATTCGCGGCGCGCTTTCGCCGGGCTCGAATCCGATTACCGGACACTGACCGATGTGCTCGGGCTCGATGCCGAGTTGTTGACGCGATACGAGGTCAGGGAGCGAATTCATGACACGGCCGAACAGCACGGTGCGCTTATTGCCAGGCCCGCGTTCGGCCTGCATCCCTTGCGTTATTGCCGCGGGCTCGCGCTTGCGGCGAGCCGTCGCGGCGCGACGCTGCATTCGTCGAGCGAAGTGCTCGAATGGTCCAGGGCCGGCGACGGCGCGCATATTCTGCACACCGCCGGCGCAACGCTGCGTGCGTCGCGCGTCCTGTTCGCGACCAACGGGTTTATGCCCGAGCGCCTCCGGGGCGAATTTTATGGGCGCACGATGCCGATCGTCAGTGCGATTGTCGTCACACGCCCGTTGAGCGACGACGAGAGGTTGGACGAAGGCTGGCGCACGGAGCATCCGGCCATCAATTCGCGGCGCCTGCTCAACTACTTTCGGCTGCTCCCCGACAACCGCTTTCTGTTCGGCGGGCGAGGCCACACGCGTGGGACGCAAGCGGGCGAGCTCGCCACCTACCGCAAGATCATCAGTACGTTTCGCAGACTCTGGCCCGGGTGGGCGCACGTCGAGATCGAGTACCGCTGGCACGGGCTGATCTGCATGACGGCGCCGTTACGGCCCGGCATAGGACGGATGACGGACGATCCGTTCACCTATTTCGGTTTCGGCTACCACGGCAATGGCGTCAATACTGCGACGTGGGCCGGCAAGCAGCTGGCGGACTGGATAGGCTGCGGCCGTGCCCCCGACGATCTGCCGCGTTTCGCCAGGGAGTTACCGCGGCGTTACCCCGTGCCCGTGCTGCGTCGCGCCTACCTGCGCACGGGTCTTACGGTCGCGAACTGGCTCGACAGTCTGTAATTAGAGGAAATTGAACACGAATCCGAGGCTGACCACGGGCCAGGCCTTGTAGTCGCTGAGTTCGTCCTCGAGATCCGCGCGTTCTGCGTCGAGCGAAGCCTCGAACGTCGGATCGCCCGCGAGCAATCCGTCGGTGGCTATGGATACCTGCGGCGATCCCTGCCAGAGCACACCGAAGTCGAGGTTCATTCCGACTTTGCCCAGTACCGTGAAGTCGAAGCCGACGCCGAAATACGGCGACGTGCTGTCGAACGCCGCTTTTGTGGAGAGCGTGCCCACGGCGTCTGCGGGATAAGGGTCGCCACCGATAATGATGATGGCACCGTTATCACCGCTTACCGCGTTGAACTCGTTGCCGTTCGAGTACAGCCCGCCGGTGAGACGGAACGGGCTCAGCGGAAAGCGGAAGTTGCCGGTGACGTAATAGTTGTCGAGGTTGATCTCGGCATCGTAATTGACCCCGGCATAGACGCCGTTGTCGCTGTAGTCGTACTGGTTGGCACCCAGCCGGAGGTCGACATACGGCAGTGGCCGCCAGGTGCCCTCGACGCCGATGCCGAGCGTGCCGGCTTTAACCCCGACGCCGAAGTTATGGTCTGCGGCAGCGTTCCCTGTTGCCGCGAGTGCGAGCAGCAGCGCGCACAGCCTGAGCGAAAAAGTCTTCATCATTACTGTCCTGTTGCCCGAGCAAAACATCGATGCTCAGGGTAGACAGGGATCACGGGCGGTTCCGTGCGTCGCATCACACCCTGCAGGGCCGGGGCGCATGTGACTATGTTAAAAACCGCATGAAGACACGGGATTCGCGGCGCGCATTGCTGTGCAGACGAGGCTAGTGTGACAGTGCGCAGGAAGCGCACACCACCATGCAATGATCGATAAGGAGATTGAATCATGCGCGAACTTACAGTGAGTGAAATCGGGTTTGTCGGCGGCGGCGCCGACCAGTGTACGTCGGGTCAGAGCGGCAACAATTACGGCGGCGTCACGGACACCGCTTCACTGGGTCAGGACATCATCGAGATCTACGAAGGTCTCGTCGAGGCGACTTCGTACATCATCGAGCGCGTCGCGAACGCGCTCTAGCTTTGATCGTGGGCCGGGGCCGCCTGCGCCCCGGCCCGCTGATAAGCCAGCAGGGCGATGACCAGCAGGCATGCGAAAACGAGCGTGAACAGTGCGGTCATTCCGGGCACGATCAGTGGCAGGCTGTCGGGCGGCGGATTCCAGCGGCCTTGCAGGCAGCGCCAGTCCAACTGTACGAGCCCGTTGTAGGTCACGTGCGTAATAATCGTCGTCCACAGCGAGCCCGTCACCCAGAACTGCACGCCCAGCACGAGCCCCAGGAAGTACACGAACCAGAAGGACGACGGCGGGTGGAACACGGTAAAGACCAGCGCCGAGACGAGGATGGCGGGTACCGGCCCCCTGCGCACAAAGGCGGATAGCATGAATCCTCTATGGAGGGTTTCCTCCATGACGGGAATCAATGCCGCCATCACGAGCGCGCCGAGCATGAGCGAGGGTAACGCCGGACAGTTCCAGGAGAAGGCCGGCCCGACGATAGCCTGCGGGTCGTCGCTTGCGGTCATGCCGAGCGACACGCGGGCAATCAGCTGCGACCACCATACCGTTCGAGTCGCTATGCCGAGCGCGACGGCGGCAAGGGCGAGCCTTGTCGTCAACTTGCGCGGGCTGAAAAGTCCCAGCACGAAGGCGCGGTGCTCGAGCAGCAGCGGGGCGAGCATGACCAGCAGGATCGCCGGCACCACGAGATACGCGAGGTAGTGCGCCAGCGCTTGCTCGTGGCCCTGTGCCAGCAGTAAGCGCGAGAGCCAGGCCTGCGCCATCAGCGCGACAACCTGTGCGAGCACGACAACCAGTAGCTGGCGGAACGGAATGCGAAGGGCGCGTGGCGGCATTGTCGCCTGGAGGTTGGCCGAAGTCTCGACCAAACTATCAGCCGGGCGCGCCTGGCGATGCGCGACTATCCGGGCAAAACGCCCGGTTTTGCCGCGTTCAGGAAATCACCGGCTCCGTCATCTTGTCGCGGCCGTACTGCAGGAAAATCCGCCCGCGCGCGTCGGGATCGATGTTGACCTTGTCGAGATCGCCGTGGACGTGCGGCAACGCGAGCAGCCGCCTGTCCATGACGCGGAACCAGAGCCACGGCACGTAGGCGAGCAGGTAGACACCGAAGTAGCCGTTCGGCAGCTGCGGGAGGTCCTCGAAGTGCCTCAAAGACTGGTAGCGCCGCAGCGGGTGCGTGTGATGATCGGAGTGCCGTTCGAGATGGAACAGCACGAGATTGCTGAATACGTGGTTGCTGTTCCAGGAGTGATGCGGCTGACAGCGTTCGTACCTGCCGTTGTCGTCTCTCGTGCGCAGCAATCCGTAATGTTCGACGTAATTGGCGCTGGTCAGCTGCCACCATGCGAAAAAAGAGTGCACCAGCAGGAACGGCACCATCAGCCAGCCGAAGGCGAGTACGAGCCCGAGCCATATCGCCGCCGTGAGCACGTAGGACTGCAGGATCTGGTTGCCCGAATTCCAGGCGGACTTGCCGCGCCGGTTGAGCCGGTCCTTTTCGATACGCCATGCGCGAAGCAACGCCCCCGGCATCTCGCGACCCGCAAACTTGTAGATGCTCTCGCCCATGCGCGAACTGGCGACATCCTCGGGCGTGGATACGTCGCGGTGATGCCCGCGGTTGTGATCGATGGTGAAGTGGCCATAGGCCGGCACGGCAAGCACGATCTTTGCCAGCGTCTTCTCGAGCCTGGAGTTCTTGTGCCCCAGTTCGTGACCGGTATTGATCGCGAGCCCCGCGGTCATGCCGGCAACGACTGCCAGTGCAAGAATCGCCCAGCCGCTAAGATGCTGCGTGCCCGCATACCAGGCCGTGCCCAGCAGCGTCAGGAAATGCAGCGGCACGACGATGTAGGTGAGGCGCCGGTAGTAGGGATCCCGGTCGAGCTGCATCACGATCTCTTCGGGCGGATTGTTTTCGTCCTCACCCAGAATCATGTCGAGGATCGGCGCGATACCGTAATTGACAAGGAACGGCAGCAGGAGCCACAGCTCGTTGCCGGTCGCCGCGTGCAGCGCGATACCCGCGAACGGCTGCAACGGATAGAGGACGGAGAGCAGCCAGAAGCGGCGTTTGCGGTCGACGTAGTGGATCGCCGCGCCATTCGCTAGCGTTCCGGTATAGCCTGTCATGGTATGCCCGTGCTCATGTCCGGTCCCCGAGTATCCCATCTTTTTGGAGTCGGGCTCCAACGCGCGGACTTCAGGTGTCGAAAAATTATACATATTTCGAATTCATGGTTGCCGAGTGCCGGGATAAACCGCGCCACTGCACGTCGCTGGAGCGCTGGTACGCAAATTGCCTTATAGTCTTCACACGAGACTGGCACACGGAGGGTTGGCTCGGGTGAATCGAAAAATGGCGGTCCCGCTCGTCGCTGCAGCGTATCTCGTGTCGGCGTGCGGCGCTGATCCGGGTTCGCCGTCGGCAGGCGGTAATGACGGTGCGACGCCGTTGACCGCTGCGACGCTCGGCGAACAGACGGTGCTTCCGGCAGCGGACTACCTGACGCAGGCGCCCTATGCCGGTGCCGACCGGGGTAATGGCCAGCGCCTCGCCCAGATGTGCAAGGCCTGCCATTCGCTCGGCGAGGGCGGAGTGCACATGCTCGGCCCGAACCTGCACGGATTCTTCGGCAAGGCGGCGGGTTCGGCGGAAAGCTACAGTTATTCCGCAGCCCTGCAGGAGGCCGATTTCGTCTGGACGCCGAGGGCGCTGGATGCATGGCTTGCGCGTCCGGCACGGTTTTTGCCCGGCAACCGTATGAGTTTCGCGGGCGTATCGAGCGCGAACGATCGCGCGGATGTAATTGCGTACCTGCTCGAGGCCACGGGCCGGCAGGATGGTGACTGAGCGGACGCCTGGTGTATTCTGGGCCTGTCGTGACAGGGACGATGAGAGCAGGAAGCGAACCGGTGATGGAGATGGAAGAAGCGGTGTGTGACAGCGGCGGCGTGGCGGAGCGGCGTGCGGACGATGAGCGGCGCGCGTTCACCTGGCGTACCGTGTTCTTCGGCTTTCTGCGTTCCCGGCGGCATTCGCCGCGGCGCGACGATGACGGCGACGTGATATTCCTCGACTGGCACCACCCGTGGCTGTTCTTTCTCGCGGTGGGTATCATGCTATTGAGTTGCGCCGATGCTTTCCTGACGCTGACGCTGATGCAGCACGGCATGATCGAGGCCAACCCGTTCATGGCCAACATGCTCGATCAGGGCGGGGCGGCGTTCGCCGTCAGCAAGGTCGTAATGACCGGCACGAGCATCCTGATCCTCGTATTTCTTGCAAAATCCCGCTTCATGAATCGCTTCCGGACGGGGCTGTTCCTGACGTTCTTCTTCAGCGTCTATTGCTGCCTCATATGCTACGAGATCGTTCATCTGCTGGCTGTACTTTGACTAACGGATCGTTTCCAATGCCGGTGGCTTGGGCTACACTAGCGAGCCTTTTTGGCAGCCTGAACAAATAAGCGGGTACTCACGGGGCAATTCGTCCCGAAATTCCAGTCTCATGGGCAGTTCTCTCAAGGACCAATACGCATCGACTCCGCTGTTCGGCAGCAATGCCAGCGCCGTCGAGTCACTGTACGAGCAGTACCTGGGCGACCCCGGCTCGGTTCCGGCGGTCTGGCGCGAGTACTTCGAGTCTCTCGGCGATCCGGACACCGAGATTGCACATTCCGCGATACGCGAAGAACTGCTCGCCGCGGCACGCGACGGCGGCAGGGCCCGGCAGCTGCGCCCGAGCGGCCGCAGGCCGGCTGCGTCCTCGGCCCAGAAACAGGCCGCGGTGGCACGCCTCATCCAGGTCTACAGTCTTCGCGGACACCAGATTGCGGATCTGGACCCGCTGGGTCTGATGGAGCGGCGCGTCCCGGGCGTCCTGAAGCTCGATTACCTCGGCCTCAGCGAGGCCGATATGGATACCGAGTTCTATACGGGCGGCCTGGCCGGGTCCGGCAACGCCCGCATGAAATTGCGCGACATCATTGCGTTGCTCAAATCGATCTATTGTGGCAAGGCGACGGTCGAATTCGCCCACATCTCGCGCGCGCGCGAGCGCCTCTGGCTTCGTGAGCATTTCGAGCGCGAAATGGTCACGCCGTCGCTGAGCGACGCGAAGCGCGTGGAGATCCTCGGGCAGCTGACCAGCGCGGAAGGCATCGAGCGCTACCTGCACACCCGCTACGTGGGACAGAAGCGCTTTTCCCTCGAGGGCGGCGACAGCCTGATCCCGATGCTGGACGACCTGATTCACCGCGGTGGCGCCGGCGGGATTCACGAGATCGTAATCGGCATGGCACACCGCGGTCGCATCAACGTACTCGTCAATATCCTCGGCAAATCGCCCGAAGAGCTGTTCGAGGAGTTCGAAGGAAATTATGACCTCGACGAGCTGCGGGGCTCCGGCGACGTCAAGTATCACAAGGGCTTCTCTGCTGATATGAAGACGTCCGGCGACAACGTGCATATCGCGCTGGCATTCAATCCGTCGCATCTCGAAATCGTCGACCCCGTGGTCGAGGGCTCGGTGCGGGCGCGCCAGCAACGCCGCGACGACAGTGAACGTGTGGAGGTGCTGCCCGTACTCATCCATGGCGATGCGGCTTTTTCCGGGCAGGGTGTCGTCACCGAGACGTTTCAGCTCTCCCAGACCAACGGTTTCAGGACCGGCGGTACCGTGCATATCGTGGTGAACAACCAGATAGGCTTCACGACCCACCGACCTTCCGATGCGCGATCGACTGATTACTGCAGTGACGTAGCAAAGATGATCGAGGCGCCGATTTTCCACGTAAACGGCGATGATCCGGAAGCGGCGATTCTCGTGACACGTCTCGCGCTGAAGTATCGCCAGACGTTCAAGAAGGACGTCGTCATCGACCTGGTGTGCTATCGCCGGCACGGTCACAACGAGGCCGACGAGCCCGCGGCGACCCAACCGATCATGTACAGCAAGATACGCAGTCATCGCACGACGCGTGACCTGTACGCCGAAAAGCTGATCGAGAAGAAGCTTATCAGCAAGGACGGTGTCAGCAAGCTGCAGGACGAATACCGCGACCGCCTGGATCGCGGCGAGCCCGTGCCGAAAGCGTCCCTGGGGATGATCGGCAACGAATTTACCGTCGACTGGACGCCGTACCTCGATGCAACCTGGGACGAGCCTGTCGATACCACTATCACGCCTGCGCGTGCCGAACGAGCCAGCAGGTATTTCACGGAACTCCCTGACGACCTGAAACTGCACGGGCGCGTGCAGCGCATCGTCGACGAGCGGGCGCGCATGGCCGCGGGCGAGATCGACATGGACTGGGGATTCGCGGAGACGATGGCGTACGCGACGCTGATCGAGGACGGCTACGCTTGCCGCCTGGTGGGACAGGACAGCGGCCGCGGCACTTTTTTCCACCGCCATGCGGTGCTGCACAACCAGGTCAACAACCGCGAATACACGCCGTTACAGAACATCGTCGATCGGCCGAACGCGTTTCGCGTCATCGACTCGTTGTTGTCAGAGGAAGCGGTGCTCGGATTCGAATACGGTTATGCGACGACCGACCCGGGAACGCTCGTCATCTGGGAAGCCCAGTTTGGCGACTTCGTGAACGGGGCGCAGGTGGTCATCGACCAGTTCATAAGTTCAGGCGATGCGAAATGGGGCCGCCTGTGCGGTATGACCCTGTTTTTGCCACACGGTTACGAAGGGCAGGGTCCGGAGCATTCCTCTGCGAGGCTCGAACGTTTTCTGCAGCTTTGCGCCGAACACAACATGCAGGTCTGCGTGCCGTCCACACCGGCGCAGATGTTTCACATGTTGCGCCGCCAGATGTTGCGCAAGTTCCGCAAGCCTCTGATCGTCATGACGCCGAAGAGCCTGCTGCGGCACAAGATGTCGGTGTCGCCGATCTCGGCATTGTCCAAGGGCGGTTTCAACCTGATCATTCCGGAAGTCGAGCAGATCAAAACGGATACGACCCGGCGCGTGGTGTTCTGTAGCGGCAAGGTCTATTACGACCTGCTGGAGGCGCGCCAGGTTCACGGAATCGACGATATCGCGATCGTTCGCATAGAGCAGCTCTATCCGTTCCCGATCGACGAGTTCGCCGACGTAATAAGGCAATACGAACACGTCGAGGATATCGTATGGTGTCAGGAAGAGCCGCAAAACCAGGGTGCGTGGTACCAGGTCCGGCACCGCTTGCAGGAACCCCTGCGCGATAGCCAGCAGCTCTACTATGCGGGCCGTCCCGCGTCTGCTGCGCCGGCGTCCGGGATATTCAAAGTTCATCTTCAACAGCAAAAGGCACTGGTCGATGCAGCGCTTGATATCGAAATCAAGGCAAGCAAGTCGGCCAAGCCGCGCGAGTCGAAACGGAAAACCAAATGAGTATTGAAATAAAAGTGCCGGCGTTGCCCGAGTCGGTGACCGACGCAACCCTCGTCGCCTGGCACAAGAAGGTCGGTGATCGAGTCAGCCGCGATGAAAACCTCGTCGACCTCGAGACGGACAAGGTCGTGCTCGAAGTGCCTGCTCCGGCGAACGGGGTGCTGGAGGAAATCAAGGTCGAGGACGGCGCTACCGTTACCGCCGGGGACGTGCTCGCTGTACTCGCAGAGGGCGAGGGTGCCGAGCAGGCCGCCGAGCCCGAACACGGGGACGCAGAACCGCAACAGGCCGAAGAGCCGGCAGCGGAAGATTCAGCGCCGGCAGACAAGGGACGCCCCGCAAAAGCGGGCAAGACCAGTCCGGCCGTGCGCCGTCTGCTGGAGGAGCACGACATCGACGCGGCCATGGTCAGCGGTACCGGCAAGGACGGTCGCATCACCAAGGCGGACGTCATGAGCTTCCTGAAGGGCGACGAGCGCGGCGAGGTAACGCCGGGCGACCATGCCCCGACCGTGGTGGACGAAGAAGCAGTCGTCGGTCTCGAGCGCAAGGAACAGCGCGTGCCGATGACGCGGCTGCGCGCGCGCATCGCCGAACGAATGGTGGACGCCCAGCACACGGCTGCGATGCTCACGACGTTCAACGAGGTCGATCTTTCCGAGGTCATGGCCCTGCGCAGCCGCTACAAAGAGTCATTCGAGAAGCAGCACGGCGTGCGGCTCGGCTTCATGTCTTTCTTTGCGAAAGCCGCGGTCGAAGGGCTTAAGAAATTCCCGGTCGTCAATGCGTCGGTCGAGGACAACGAAATCGTCTACCACAATTATTACGACATCGGCATCGCGGTTTCGACGGACAGGGGCCTGATGGTTCCGGTTTTGCGTGACGTCGACCAGATGAGTTTTGCCCGTTTCGAAGCGGAACTCGGCGCCATGGCGACCAAGGCCCAGGAAGGCAATATCGGCATTGATGACCTGACCGGCGGGACGTTCACGATCACCAACGGCGGCATCTTCGGCTCCATGATGTCGACGCCGATCCTGAATCCGCCGCAAAGCGCCATCCTCGGGATGCATAACATCCAGCAGCGGCCGATGGTCGTTGACGGCGAAATAGCGATTCGGCCAATGATGTATCTCGCCGTGACCTATGATCACAGAATTATCGACGGGCGCGAGGCGGTGCAGTTCCTCGTGACGATCAAGGAGCAGCTCGAGGATCCGGGCAGGTTGCTGTTACAGGTTTGAGGAATCAGGTAAACGATGAGCAAAAAATTTGATGTCGTGGTTATCGGGGCAGGCCCTGCCGGCTATATCGCGGCAATTCGTGCCGCGCAGCACGGAATGAGTGTCGCGTGTATCGACGAGTGGCAGAACAGGGACGGCAAATACGCGTTCGGCGGCACCTGCCTGAATGCCGGATGCATTCCGTCGAAGGCCATGCTCGAGTCGTCCGAGCTCTATCATCGCGCTGCACACGAATTCAAGAAGCACGGCATCCAGACCGGTGAGCTCGGCCTCGACATCGCCGCGATGCAGAAGCGCCGGGCGGGTATCGTGCGCCAGCTGACGGGCGGCATCGCCGGCCTGTTCAAGGCCAACAAGGTCCAAGGTCTCGTGGGTCACGGCAAGTTGCTGGCCGGCAAGAAGGTGGAGTTTACTCCGGTCGATGGCGACCCGGAGGTGCTCGAGGCGAACTACGTCATCCTCGCATCCGGTTCGGCGCCCATCGAGCTGCCGTTCGCGAAGTTCGATGGCGAATCGATCATCGATTCCTGGGATGCCGTGGAACTCGATGCCGTGCCGCAGCGGCTCGGCGTCATCGGTGCGGGCGTCATCGGTCTCGAACTCGGGAGTGTCTGGGCGCGACTCGGTTCCGACGTAACCATCCTCGAAGCCATGGATGACTTCCTGTTCATGGCCGATCGCGACGTGGCAAATACGGCGGCGCGCGAGTTCAAGAAACAGGGCCTCGATATCCATCTCGGGGCAAAGGTGACCGCAGCAAAGGCCGGCAAGAAAGGCGTCGAGGTCGAGTACGACGACAAGTCCGGATCCCACTCCATCGAGGTTGACAAGCTCATCGTAGCGGTCGGCCGCAAACCGTATACCGACGGCCTGCTCGCGGACGATGCGGGTATCCAGCTGGACGAGCGCGGCTTTATCGTCGTCGACGATGAGTGCCGTACGCAGGTGAATGGCGTGTTCGCGATCGGCGATTCAGTGCGCGGCCCCATGCTCGCGCACAAGAGCTCGGAAGAGGGCGTAATGGCGGCCGACCTGATCGCGGGCGAGGTCGCAGAGGTTAATTACGACGTCATCCCGTCGGTCATCTACACTGCGCCGGAGATTGCGTGGGTGGGCAAGACCGAAGCCGAAGTCAAGGCGAGCGGCCGCCCCTACAAGAAGGGCTCATTCCCGTTTGCGGCGAGTGGCCGGGCGAAGGCGATGGAGCAGACCTCGGGCATGGTGAAGATCATCTCGGCCGAAGACGACGACGAGGTGCTCGGCGTGCACATTGTCGGCCCGATGGCCGGTGAACTGATTGCCGAAGCCGTGCTTGCCATGGAATTCTCGGCCAGCACCGAGGACATCCAGCGTACGATCCACGCGCACCCGAGCCTTGCGGAAGCTGTCCACGAGGCTGCGCTCGCTGTCGACAAGCGCGCCCTGAACTACATGAACTAGCCGTTTCGGCCCTCGCGTTCCCAGAAGTCCGCGTTCCTGATGCCGAGCTTTTTCGGATCGAAGGTGTACTTCGTCACACCCGCTTTCATCTGCGCCTCGTAATCGGCGAGCGCCTTCAGCGCGGGCTTGCCCATGAGGAACAGAATCAGGATGCCGATGATGTTGAGCCACGCCATCAGGCCAACGCCCATATCGCCGAGAGCCCAGGCGAGGTCCGCGGTGCGCACGGTGCCATAGAAGACCGCACCGAGCATCATGATCTTCAGCACAATGATTTCGCCGGGCACGCGTATGGTGCGCCGTATATAGGCAACGTTGGTCTCCGCGATGTAGTAGTAGGCGAGAATGGTTGTGAACGCGAAGAAGAACAGGGCGAACGCAACGAAGGTCTTGCCGAAACCGCCGATGACGCTTTCGAGTGCGTACTGGGTGAATGCGGGGCTGTTTGCGAGCACGTCGTTCGACAGCATGCCGCCGCTTTCCGTCGCCTCGACGCCCGTCACGTAGTACTGATTGGTGATCAGAATCATGAAGGCTGTCGCGGAGCAGACAAACAGTGTATCCACGTAGACCGAGAACGCCTGCACGAGCCCCTGCTGCGCGGGATGCTCGACCTCGGAGGCGGCGGCCGCGTGCGGGCCGGTTCCCTGGCCGGCCTCATTCGAGTAAACCCCGCGCTTGACGCCCCAGCCGATGGCTGCACCGACGCCCGCCATCGGCGTGAACGCGTCCGTGATGATCAGCATGAGAATGCCCGGCAGAGCGGTGATGTGCATCAGGATGATGACTATAGCGAGCAACACGTAGCCGATAGCCATGAACGGCACGACCACCTGCGTGAAGTGCGCAATTCGCTTGACGCCGCCGAAGATGATGAAGCCGAGAAGCAGCACGACACAAACGGCGGTAGCCAACTTGGTATAGGTCACCGACCCCATTGAGGTTTCGAGTACGCCGGAGCCGCCGAAGGCAAGGTCGGCCGCGTTGCCGATAGCATTCGACTGCACCGTCGGGAGCAGCAGGCCGACGGCGAAAATGGTCGTGATAGCGAATATCCACGCATACCACTTCTGGCCCATGGCCTTCTCGATGTAATACGCGGGGCCGCCGCGGAACTGGCCCTCGTCTTCTTCCTTGTAGATCTGGCCCAGTGCCGACTCGATGTAGGCGGTCGCTGCGCCCAGGAATGCGACGACCCACATCCAGAACACGGCGCCGGGGCCGCCGAAACCGATCGCCGCTGCGACGCCGGCGATGTTGCCGGTGCCAACGCGGCCCGACAATGACACCGACAACGCCTGGAACGAGGAGATGCCTCGATCGGACTCTTTGCTCGAGAACAACAGGTTGATCATCTCGCGAAACAGGCGCACCTGCACGAAGCGGGTGAGTACGGAAAAGAACAGACCTGCCGCGAGCAGCAGGTACACGAGTACCGGGCTCCAGACGAAGCCGTTGATCAGATCGATGTATTCCTGCATGCCCCCATCCTTATTGTTGTCTTTCTCGACGCCCCGGAATAGTAACCGAAATCACGATCGTCGTTGCACGCCGATCACGTTCGGCAGCTGCTCGAGCCGCGCTATCGTGGTGCTGAGCGTCGGCAGGTCGCGTATCTCCACGCTGATCTCCATCACGGTCTCGAGCGTCTTCTTGTCCGTCTTGCTGCTCAGGTTGGTTACGTTCGCGGACTCGTCCGCCAGGATCGTGCTGATGTCGCGGATCAGGCCGCTGCGGTCGTAGGCGCGCAGCGTCAGGTCGACGGGATAGGTTGCAGACTCCGAGCGGCCCCAGTCCACTTCGATGATGCGCTCCGGGTGGCGCTTGTTGAGGCCGAGGAAGTTACCGCAATCCTTGCGGTGAATACTGACGCCGCGCCCCTGGGTGATATAACCCGTGATCGGTTCCGGCGGCACCGGGCGGCAGCAGCGGGCGAAGTTGCACATCAGGTCACCGACGCCGCTCACGGCCACGCCCTCGGCTTCTCCGGTCTTGCGTCGCGCCGGCCTGCGGCGCTTCAGTGTCCTCGCCGTATCGATCCCCCGCATCTGCTGCAGGGCGGTAGCGACGGCCGCTGACGTGACGTCGCCCGCGCCGAGAGCGACGCACAGCGTATCGGTGTTCGAGAATTTTAGTTGCGCCGCGATGGTGTCCGTCGCCACGTCCCTGACGTTCAGACGCGCAAGCTCCCGTTCCAGGATTTCGCGGCCCTGGCGAAGATGCTGGTCACGGTCCTGGTGACGGAACCAGTTGCGCACTTTGGCGCGGCTGCGGCTGCCTGCCAGGTAGCCGAGCCGCGGGCTGAGCCAGTCGCGGCTCGGTTGTGGCTGGCTGCCCGTTATGATTTCGATCTTGTCGCCGTTCTGGACTTTGTAGGTAAGCGCCACGATGCGGCCATTGACTTTCGCGCCGCGGCAGCGATGCCCGACCTGGGTGTGCACGTGGTAGGCGAAATCGAGCGGGGTAGCGCCTGCGGGTAGTTCGACGACGTCACCTTTCGGGCTGACGGCGTAGACGCGGTCTTCGAACAGATCGTCCCGGATCTGGTCGAGCAGGTCGCCGCTGTCGCTGCCCGGGTCGAGTAACTGTCTCAGGAAGCGGATCTTCTGGTCGAAAGCCGCTGGCGTGCCGCCTCCCTCCTTGTAACGCCAGTGAGCGGCGACGCCGAGTTCCGCCTGCCGGTGCATGTCGAACGAGCGAATCTGGACCTCGAGCGTCTTGCCCTGCGGACCGATCACGGCGGTATGCAGCGAGCGATAGTCGTTTTCCTTGGGATTGGCGATGTAATCGTCGAATTCGCCGGGCAGGTAGGACCAGAGGTTGTGCACGACGCCGAGCGCCGCGTAGCAGTCCTTGACGTCGTTCACGAGGATGCGCAGCGCGCGAATGTCGAACAGGCTCTCGAGGCCACGATCCTTGCGCTGCATCTTGCGCCAGATGCTGTAGATGTGTTTCGGTCGGCCGGTGACTTCCGCTTCGACGCCGGCTGCCTGCAGTTCGCGGCGCAGGATCCCCTTGACCGCCTCGATAAACGCCTCGCGCTCTTCGCGCTTTTCCTTCAGGGCGCCCGCGATCTGCGCATAGGTTTCCGCCTCCATGTAGCGAAACGCGAGATCCTCGAGCTCCCACTTGAGCTGCCACACGCCCAGGCGGTTGGCGAGCGCGGCATAAATCTCGCGCGTTTCCGTCGACAGGGCCTGTTTCTCGGCCGCGGAGGCGGTCTTGGCCGAGCGCATGCGATGCAGCTGTTCGGCAATACGGACCAGCACGAGGCGCACGTCGGAAACCACGGCGAGGAGCATCTTGCGCAACGCCTCGGACTGCTGCACGGCGAGTGCCTCGCCCGGTTGCCAGTCGGGCGGCAGCGAGAACCGGCCCAGCCGAACAAGTCCCCAAACTACTTGAGAAAGTGATGCTAACTTACTGTTATTTAGATCATCATCATCAATAATCCCGTCCCTGACGAGGGGGTAGAGGTGCACGGCGGCAACGACGTCAGGCGGCAGCCCCAGCGACGCGACGATAGCCGCGATCGCCTGGCCGTCCTGCACGGCCTGCTCGAGGCCGGGGCGCGACGGCAAAGCGGCGACGAAATCGCGCGCCGCCGCGACGATATCCGCCTGTTCGGCGCCGTTGTCGTGATTTTCAGGTTTCGAAACCACCATTTGGCAGAACTTCACAGTGTGCCTGTGCCGGCAATAACCGTTATCATACGCGCTGATTTCGGCCCCGTGGCCCCGGCCGGATTCAAACTTGGGCATCGGGCATGAAATCGTATCAGGCTGAGAGGACCCGCGTGCGCGCGGTCCCGGATTGGTATTGGCTTCCAGCGGGCGCCACAGGAAAACGAACGGAACGGTATGGCAGGACACAGCAAATGGGCGAATATCCAGCATCGCAAGGGCGCCCAGGACAAGAAACGCGGCAAACTCTTTACCAAGCTGATCCGCGAGATCACGGTTGCGGCGAAGATGGGTGGCAGTGATGCTGACGCGAATCCGCGTCTGCGGCTCGCGATCGACAAGGCCAAGGCGCAGAGCATGCCGAAGGACAACATCGAGCGGGCCATCAAGCGCGGCGCGGGAGAACTCGACGGCGCCGATTACCAGGAGATGCGCTACGAGGGTTATGGTCCCGGCGGAACGGCCGTAATGGTGGATTGCCTGACCGACAACAGGAACCGTACCGTTGCCGAGGTCCGCCATGCATTCTCCAAGTTCGGCGGCAATCTCGGCGCCGACGGCTCTGTAAACTACCTGTTCAATCACGTCGGCCAGTTGCTGTATCCCGATGGCGTGGACGAGGACGCCATCATGGAGGCGGCGATCGAGTCGGGCGCCGAAGACGTCGTCGTCGACGACGAGGGCTCGATCGAAGTGCTGACGGAGCCCGCCGAGTTCGAGAAAGTACGCGACGCCATGCGCAAGGCTGGCTTCGATCCGGAATCGGCCCAGCTCACGATGCGTGCCTCGACGAATTCGGAGCTCGACGTGAACGACGCCGCATCGATGGTAAAACTGCTCGAGACACTGGAGGATCTCGACGACGTCCAGGAGGTCTACAGCAACGCGGACATCAGCGACGATGTGCTGGCGCAGATCTGAGAATCGAATTGGCCAGCACGCGACGCATCCTCGGCATTGATCCCGGCTCCCGGACGACCGGTTTCGGCGTGCTGGATTTTTCGGGAGACGACCCGACCTACGTGGCCAGCGGCACCGTGAGCAGTGCGGACGGTGCGTTTCCCGAGCGCCTGCGGCTGATCTTCACCGCGGTCGGCGAAATTGTCGCCGAATACCGCCCCGACGTGGTGGCGATCGAGAGTGTATTCATGCACAAGAACGCGGGCAGCGCGCTGAAGCTCGGCCACGCCCGTTCGGCGGCATTGTGCGCGACGTTCGGCTTCGACGTGGACGTCTACGAGTATGCGCCGCGGGAGATCAAGCAGGCGATCGTCGGGACGGGCGCAGCGACCAAACAGCAGGTACAGCATATGGTGATTTCGCTCCTGAAACTGGACGCGGCCCCGGGCCTCGATGCGGCGGATGCGCTGGCGGCAGCCTTGTGTCACGGGCACCAGCATCGCATACGGGCAAGACTCGCGGTGTCCGACGCCACGGTGCTGCCGAGATGATCGGTTCCCTCCGCGGCAGGCTGACGCTCAAGCAGGCGCCTGCGGTGATTATCGAGTGTCGTGGCGTCGGCTACGAAGTCGAGACGCCGATGTCGACGTTCCTGGAACTGCCGCCGACGGGGGACGAGCTGTTCCTGTTCACGCACATGGTCGTTCGCGAGGATGCGCAGATGCTTTACGGCTTCGCGACGCAGGAGGAGCGCGCGCTGTTCCGCATGCTGCTGAAGATAAGCGGCGTGGGCGCGAAGATGGGGCTCGCCGTGCTGTCGGCAATGAGCGTCGATGGTTTCAGGCGCTGTGTCGAATACGAGGACGCCGCGTCGCTGGTCAAGGTGCCCGGTGTCGGCAAGAAGACCGCCGAGCGGCTGATCATCGAAATGCGCGACCGGATCGACACACCATCCGCACAATCGGGAGCTACAACGGTCGAAGTACAGGCCGGGGCAAAGTCGGAGGCCGTGGATGCGCTGATATCGCTGGGCTACAAGCCGCGCGAAGTGCAGAAACTGATCGGTGAACTCGACGTTGACGGCAAGTCGGCAGAGGATATTATCCGGCTCGCATTGCGACAGGTGGCGCTTTAATCATGACCGGTATCGAACACGATCGACTGACCAGCGGTGAGCCGAAGCCCGAGGACAGGCTGTTCGACCGAGCGATCCGGCCGAAACGCCTGAGCGAGTACGTTGGCCAGCCGGGCGTCAAGCAACAGATGGGCATCTTCATCGAAGCGGCGCGCCGGCGCAGTGAAGCTCTCGATCACGTGCTGATATTCGGACCGCCGGGGCTCGGCAAGACCACGCTGGCACACATCGTAGCCAACGAAATGGGCGTCAATCTGCGGCACACCTCCGGCCCGGTGCTGGAGCGCCCGGGCGACCTCGCCGCGATACTGACCAACCTCGAACCGAACGACGTGCTGTTCGTGGACGAGATCCACCGCCTCAGCCCGGTCGTTGAAGAGGTCCTGTACCCGGCGATGGAGGACTTCCAGCTCGACATCATGATCGGCGAAGGACCGGCGGCGCGCTCGATCAAGCTCGACCTGCAGCCGTTCACGCTGATCGGCGCGACGACGCGCGCAGGCCTGCTGACGTCGCCGTTGCGTGACCGTTTCGGTATCGTGCAGCGGCTGGAGTTTTATTCCGTGGACGAGCTCGAGGCCATCGCGCGGCGCTCCGCGGAAATCCTGCAGCTGCCGATCGAGGACGAGGGCTCGCGGCAGATCGCGCGCCGCGCGCGTGGAACGCCGCGCATCGCGAACCGCCTGCTGCGCCGGGTGCGTGACTTCGCGGAGGTCGAGGCCGACGGCGTCGTCACCGGGGCTGTCGCCGGCAGTGCCATGGACATGCTGCAGGTCGACCCGTACGGCTTCGACGCCATGGACCGGCGCCTGCTGCGGACGATCATCGACAAGTTCGATGGCGGCCCGGTGGGCATCGACAGCCTCGCCGCCGCTATCGGCGAAGAGCGCGGCACCATCGAGGACGTCCTCGAGCCGTACCTGATCCAGCAGGGATTCATGATGCGGACGGCCCGTGGCCGCGTTGCGACGAAGAATGCCTACCTGCATTTCGGACTAACGCCGCCGGCTTCCGGGGCGCCGCCCGAATTGCCGTTGTTCGACCAGGAATGAACCGGCCATGACGGACGTGACAGCGACAGAACCGTTCCAGTGGCCGGTGCGGGTTTATTACGAAGATACGGACGCGCAGGGCGTCGTGTACTACGCGAACTACTTTCGCTTCATGGAGCGCGCGCGCACGGAGTGGCTGCGTGCGCTGGGCGTCAATCAGCAGCGGATGCTCAATGACGACCGACGGATGTTCGTGGTGACCCGCACGGAGCTGGATTTTATCGTCCCTGCCAGGTTCAACGACGAGCTGGTCGTCACGGCACGTCTGTCGGGACTGAGTCGCGCCACCTTCGACATCGAACAAATCATTTACCGCGAAAGTCTCGACGGCACCATCTGCTGCCGGGGCGGAGTTCGCGCCGCATTTCTGAATGCCGACACCCTGAAGCCTCAGCGTGTGCCGGCGTCGCTATTTGAGGAAAGTCCATCATGACAAGCGACCTTTCGGTCATCGGCCTGCTGCTGCAGGCCAGCATTCCCGTCAAGATCGTAATGATCCTGCTGATACTCGCGTCCCTCGTTTCGTGGACCATCATCTTCACGAAGCGCCGGCTGATACGGCGAACGCGGGCGGCTTCGGACGATTTCGAAGCGTCCTTCTGGTCGGGCGGAGATCTCAACACGCTGTACCAGAGCGCGGCCAGGAGCAAGGGCGGCTCCATCGGCATGGCGAGCATCTTCGAAGGCGGCTTCAGGGAGTTCAACCGCGGTTTGCAGGGCGGCCAGGTCAATCCCGACAAGCTGATCGAGGAATGCCGCCGCGCGATGCACGTGGCGCAGATGCGCGAGGTTGACCGGCTGGAGCAGGGCCTCGCGCCGCTGGCGACGATCGGTTCGACGAGTCCCTACGTCGGTCTGTTCGGTACGGTGTGGGGCATCATGAGTGCCTTCATGGAGATCGGTAACATGCAGTCCGCGACGCTCGCGACCGTGGCGCCGCCGATTGCCGAGGCGCTGATCGCGACGGCCATGGGATTGTTTGCCGCGATTCCGGCCGTCATCGCTTACAACCATTACGCCGACAAGGTCGTGCGGCTCGAATACCGTTACGACGGGTTCATGGAGGAATTCCAGAGCATCCTGCACCGCCACGCGAGAGCCAAGCGAGGTAGCTGACATGCCGACGCCGCTGCAGAAACGCAAGCTCATGGGCGAGATCAACGTCGTGCCCTACATCGACGTCATGCTCGTCTTGCTGGTCATTTTCATGGTGACGGCGCCGCTCCTGACGCAAGGCATCGAGGTCGACCTGCCGAAGGCCGCTGCGGAGCCGATCCAGGATGCGCCGAACACGCCGCCGCTGGTGCTCAGCGTCGACAAGGAGGGCAATCTCTATATCAATGTCGGCGACGACGAGGACCAGCCGACAACGGGAGAGGAGGTTATCCGCCGCGTGGGCATCGTGCTCCGCACCAGCCCCGAGACGCAGATACTCGTCAAGGCCGACCGCGCAGTGCCTTACGGCAACGTCGTGGGTGCCATGGTCGTCCTGCAGCAGGGCGGTGCCGAAAGCATCGGTTTCGTCACCGATCCGCTGGATACCTACCCGATACCCGAGTAACGCGTGATTCGCGACAGGCACAACATTATTCCCATGTTCATGGCGGTGCTGCTGCACGGCCTGATCGTGGCGTCGATGTTGTTCGCGTTTGATTTTACGCAGCGCAAGCCGCCGCCGATGCCGCTGGTCATCAAGGGCACGCTGGTCGCCGACAGCACCGTGCTTCCGCCGCCGGTGGAGAAGGAGCCGGAGCCGGAGCCGCCGCCGGTCGTCGAACAGGAGCCGCCGCCTCCCGTCGTCGATACCGCCGCGGAAGAGCAGGCGCGGCTGGCCGCGGAGGAGGCGAAGCGGCAGCAGGACGCGTTGATCGAACAGCAGCGACTCGAGGAACTGCAGCGCCAGCAGCAGGCCGAGGAGCAGCGTAAACGTGAGGAAGAGGCTCGCCGCAAAGCTGAGGAGGAGGCCGAGCTGGAACGCAAGCGGCGTGAGGCCGAGCTGGAGCGGGAGCGGGAGATCGAGCGGCAGCGCGCGGAAAACGAGCGCCAGCGTCGCGAAGCGGAAACTGCTGCGCTGCAGAGTGCCATCAACGAGGAGTCGGAACGCCTCGAGGCCATGAATTCCACGGAAATGGCGGCCTACCAGTTTGCCTTGCAGCAGAAAGTACTGCGCAACTGGGCGCGTCCGGCCAGCGCGCAGGCCGGCCTCGACTGCCTTGTGCAGGTGCGGCAGTCCGCAACGGGCGAGGTAATATCGGCGCGTGTAGTAAGCTGTAACGGCGACGCGGCAACCGAACGATCGATCGAGGCCGCGGTCTACAAGGCGTCGCCGCTGCCGTTGCCCGACAATCAGTTGCTGTTTGACCCGAACTTGCGATTTCGCTTCATACCTGAACAATAGCCCGCCCATGACGGAGGTAGACGTTCATCGTGATTAGACATGCAATTATCCTGGGTGTGGCCGCCTGCCTGTTCGGCGGCAACGCGTTCGGCGACATCACAGTAGAAATCACCAAGGGCGGCGTAGCGCGGACGCCCGTCGCGGTGGTCCCGTTCGGTTGGGAAGGCCAGCCGGCGGACATGCCTCTCGATATCGCCGAAGTCATCGCCGCCGACCTGCAGCGCAGCGGGCGCTTTGCGCCGATTGCCGAGGAAAACATGCTGCAGAAACCGACCACGGGGGCCGAACTCGATTTCGACGACTGGTCCTTCGTCAAGGCCGAGGCCGTGGTCGTCGGCCGGGTGGTGCAGACGGGTGACAATGCGTACTCGGTGAGTTTCCAGCTGTTCGACGTTTTCCGCCAGGAACAGCTGGTCGGTTACCGCATACCCGCAAGCCGCGGCACGATGCGCATCGTCGCGCACCGCGCGGCGGACATGATTTACGAGAAGCTCACGGGCATCAAAGGGGTGTTCGCGACCAAGGTCGCGTTCGTCACGGCGGAACGCAATCAGGGCGGGCAGACCTACCGACTGGTGGTCGCGGACCAGGACGGCGCCAACGAGACCGTGATCCTGCAGAGCGAGGACCCGATCATGTCGCCCGCATGGTCGCCCGACAGCCGGCGCCTCGCGTATGTCTCGTTCGAGAATGACCGCTCGTCCGTGTGGGTGCAGACGCTGCGCACCGGCAATCGTATCGAGGTATCCAACAAGCCCGGCATCAACGGCGCACCGTCGTTCTCGCCCGATGGCCGGCAACTCGTCCTGACACTGGGCGGCATCGACGGCAATCCCGACATTCACGTGCTGGACCTGTCGACACGGCAAACGCGGCGCCTGACGACGCACCGCGCCATCGACACGGAGGGGACCTGGTCTCCCGATGGCCGCTACATCTATTTCACCTCGGACCGCAGCGGCGGGCCGCAGGTCTACCGGGTCCCGGCCGCCGGCGGCACGCCGGAGCGCGTGACCTTCGAGGGCGGGTATAATGCCCGGCCGCGGCTGTCGCCGGACGGCAAGCGCCTGGCGATGGTGCATCTGGATCGCGGCAACTACCGCATCGCGGTGATGGATATCAGGAGCAAGGAACTGCTGGTCGTGTCCGCGGGGCAGCAGGACGAGTCGCCGAGTTTTGCGCCGAACAGCGATACGCTGGTCTACGCCACGCGCCAGGCACGCAACGGGGTGCTCGAAACGGTGACGGCCGACGGACTGATTCGGCAGCGCGTCAGTTCCGGGCAAGGCGACGTGCGGGAGCCGGTGTGGTCACCGTTCCCGCGCTACTAGATTCTAATAGGATGCTTTATAGAAGGGCAGTAACCTAATGTTTTAATTGTATTCCGAGCTGGCCGGAATAATCTTCGCAAAGGACGATACGATGCTTAACTACAAATTCGCTGTAACCACCCTCATGCTTGTGCTGCTTGCAGGCTGCGCGTCGAACACGGTGCCCGATCCGGAGCCCGGCGACAGCAGCTACGACGGCGTTGATTCCGGCGCGGATACGGACGTGTACGGCGATGACCCATTTGGCGGTGGCGAGGCGCTCGACGACGACTACACCGCGGGCGAACTGACCAACGTCATTTTCTTCGACTTCGACTCGTCAGAGGTGCGGGCGGATTTCACCGATGTCGTGGCGCGCCACGCGTTGATTCTTGCAAATGACGCCACGGTCCGGGTGCGACTCGAAGGCCATGCCGACGAGCGCGGCTCGCGCGAATACAACATCGGCCTCGGCGAACGCCGGGCGCAGTCGGTGCGCCGCATGCTCATGATCCAGGGCGCCTCGGCAGCGCAGATTGCAACGGTGAGCTTCGGCGAGGAACGCCCCGTCGCGCTGGGCAGCGATGAAGGTTCATGGGCAGAGAATCGCCGTGTCGAGATCAAGTACACCAATTAGCAGCAACGGTGATCGAAACGTGAAAGGCAGTCGTACGTTCGCAATTTTACCGGCGGCCCTGGTGATGTCCGGGTGCCTGGGCATCACGCCGCCATCCGAGGACCCGGTGCTGATCAAGCTCGAGGAGTTGGATCGCCGCCTGCAGGCCGTCGAGCGCGTGGTGCAGAATCAGAGCCTGGTGAATATGACGCAGCAGCTGAGCGCTCTCGAGCGGCGCGTCGATGCGTTGCAGGGCACCGTCGAGGAGATCGATTACAACGCCTCGACCACCTACGAGCGGCAGCGAGAGCTGTACGCCGATCTCGACGCCCGGATCCAGGGCCTCGAAAGCGCGGTGCAGGCGCGTGGCAACGTGAACGTGCTGGATGGCGGACCGTTGCCACCTGGGCAGCTGCCCGTGCCGGGCGGTTCCGATCGGGACAATTACCAGGCCGCGTTCGAATTGCTCAAGGAGCAGCGCTACGAGCCGGCGGCGCTGGCGTTCCAGCAGTTCCTCGTGACCTATCCGGACAGCGAGCTGGCCGATAATGCCCAGTACTGGCTGGCCGAGTCCTATTACGTTACGCAGAAATTCGAAGAGGCGCTGTCCTCGTTCCAGACCGTCATCGACGACTACCCGCGCTCCCGTAAAGTGCCCGATGCGTTGCTCAAGATGGGCTACTGCAATTACGAGCTGGAGCGCTGGGACGCCGCGCGGGCCGCCCTGTCCAAGGTGCAGGCGGATTACCCGGAGACAACCGCCGCGAGACTCGCCGGCCAGCGCCTGGAAAGAATGGGCTCGGAGGGCGTCTGAGGCGCGCCGCGCTTGTCATTTTACGTCTTTTCGGTATGATGCGCGGCCTCGCGATCACAGCCCGTGTCTCGGATATCGCCGGGGGTATAGCTCAGTCGGTAGAGCATCGGCCTTTTAAGCCGCTGGTCCTAGGTTCGAATCCTAGTGCCCCCACCATCCCCATTTCGGGACAGTGACCCTGATTCGCTGTGCAAGCAGAGACATGTCTCTGGCAGGGACTGCGAATCAGGGTCACTGTCCCCATCAATAAAACAGGCGACGGCGCCGGAAACTGTCGTTATCATTCAGCGTTTTGCGTAAAGAGCGCACGGGCAATTGGCGAAAGATCGCTGGAAAATCCATAAGTTCGGGGGCAGCAGCCTCGCTGATGCAGATTGTTTCGAGCGCGTAGCCGGTCTCATGACCGAGCGCCCCGGCGAACGCATCGGGGTAGTCGTATCCGCGATGGGCGGTATGACCGACGCGCTCCTGGACCTCGCCGGCCAGGCGGAGCGTGACGACAGCGCTTACGAGGCCGGTCTCAACGCCATCGGCGAACGCTATGCGCAGACGGCAAAAGCGCTGCTCGACGGTGAGGCGCTGGTGCCGGTTCTGGATGCCTGGGGGCAGGATGCGGAGGATATCCGCGACGTCCTGAAGGCCATCGCCCTCGTACGATCGGCACCGCAAAGAAGCCGCGACGTCGTCGCCGGATACGGCGAAATCTGGTCGGCCCGTCTGCTGGCGGCGGTGATCGGACAGCTGGCGCCGGAACGCGGCGGCACCTGGGTGGATGCGCGGCAGGTGATCACGGTGCGGCAGACGGAACTCGGTCCCGCCGTGCTGTGGGAACAGTCCCGGGAAAACTTCAAGGCCGCCATACCCGCCGATTTTTCGGGCATCGCGGTGATGACGGGCTTTATCGCAACGGACGAGACCGGCCTGCAGACGACTTTGGGTCGCAACGGCAGCGATTTCTCGGCCGCGATTTTCGCCGCGCTTGCGAGCGCCTGCGAACTCAGTATCTGGACGGACGTCGATGGCGTGATGAGCGCCGACCCCAATCGCGTGCCCGAAGCGCGCGTGATCGAGCAACTCACCTACAACGAAGCTATGGAACTCGCGTACTTCGGCGCGAAGGTTATCCATCCGCAAACCCTGGGCCCGGTGATCGACAACGAGATCCCCGTGTTCATCCGCAACAGCCGCAACCCGGACCATCCCGGGAGTCGCATCGCGACGCATGCGGTGACAGCCGACAGCATCAAGGGCATCACCGCGATCGGCGACATGGCGCTGGTTAATCTCGAAGGTGCCGGCATGATCGGCGTGCCCGGCACTGCTGACCGCCTGTTTGCGTCGCTCAAGAATGCAGGGGTTTCGGTAACGCTGATCTCGCAGGCGAGTTCCGAACATTCGATCTGTATCGCGGTGCCGAGAGTGCTGGCGGAGCGGGCCAGGCAGGTCATCTCCGATGCGTTTGCGGAGGAACTGGCGAGCGGGCAGATTCACAGCGTCGACGTGACCGATTCGCAGAGCATCGTGGCCGTCGTCGGTGACGGTATGGCCGGGACGCCCGGCATCGCCGCACGCTTCTTCGGTACGCTGGGCCGCGCGGGTATCAACGTGCGCGCCATCGCGCAGGGTTCCTCGGAGCGCAATATTTCCGCGGTTGTCGACTCGGAAGAGGCGACCCGCGCGCTGCGAGCCGCGCATTCCGGCTTCTACCTGTCGGCAAAGACGGTGTCGATCGGGCTGATCGGTCCCGGGACCGTAGGCAGCGCTTTGCTGCGGCAGATCGAGAAGCAACATGCTCGCCTGGAGAATCGCTTCAATCTCGACCTGCGTGTGCGCGGCATAGCACGGTCAGACCGTATGCTTCTCGGTGACCGACGCATCGATCTCGGAAACTGGCAGGCCGCGTTCGATCGCGAGGCCGTGGATCTCGACCTCACTGCATTCGAGGCGCACGTCAATCCCGATCACCTGCCGCACGCGATCATTATCGACTGCACGGCCAGCGAGTTCGTCGCGTCGCAATACACCGACTGGCTGTCGCGCGGGATTCACGTCATCACGCCAAACAAAAAGGCGTTCAGCGGCCCCTTCGAGAATTACCGGGCGCTGCAGGCGGCCGCCGACAAAGGCAGTGCACACTATTTCTACGAGACGACAGTCGGTGCGGCCCTGCCGGTCATCGCCACGCTTTGCGACCTCATTCACACGGGTGACGAGGTCCATTCCGTGCAGGGCATTTTTTCCGGCACGCTTGCGTACCTTTTCAACGTGTACGACGGTTCGCGGCCGTTCTCCGACATCGTGCGTGAAGCCAGGGAGAACGGCTTCACGGAACCCGATCCGCGCGACGACCTGTCGGGGATGGACGTGGCCCGCAAGCTCACGATACTTGCGCGCGAACTCGGCGAGAGCGTCGAGATCGGTAGTTTTCCCGTGCAGAGCCTGGTGCCCGAGGCGCTCAGCGACTGCAGTATCGACGAGTTTCTCGACCGGCTGGCCGAATTCGATGACGATATCGAGGCGCTGTACCGGGACGCCGCGAAACAGGGCAGGCGGCTGCGCTACGTCGCCCGTTTCGAGGCGGGTGGTGACGCGTCGGTGGGTCTCGAGGCCGTCGATGCCGATCACCCGTTCAGCAATATCAACCTGACCGACAACATCGTGCAGTTCAAGTCGGACCGCTACTCGGCTAACCCGCTCGTCGTTCAGGGGCCGGGCGCCGGACCGGAAGTGACCGCGGCCGGCGTCTTCGCCGACCTGCTGCGGCTCGCGAATTACCTCAGTACCGGTGCAGGCTATGTCTGATGCGTTGGCGGCGTTCGCGCCCGCGTCGATCGGCAACGTCGGTGTCGGTTTCGACATGCTGGGCCTCGCGCTCGGCGGTGGCGCCGGCGACCGAGTGATCGCCACGCGCACTCAGACGCCAGGCATCTCGCTCGCGGAAGTGAGGGGGCTGGACGGCGAGATCCATCCCTACCTGTCGACCGATCCGCGGGAGAACACGGCCTCCATCGCCGCGCAGGCGCTTTGGGATGCCGCGGGCGCACCCGGCGGTGCGTCACTGAAGGTACACAAGGGTGTGCCGCTGCAATCCGGCATGGGAAGCTCCGCGGCGTCGGCGGTTGCGGGAGTAGTGGCCGTCAATGCTCTGCTGCGCGAGCCGCTCGCGCACGAAGAGTTGCTGCCGTACGCCCTGGAGGGAGAGAAATACGCGAGCGGCGGGCTGCATGCGGACAATGTCGCGCCGAGCCTGCTCGGCGGCCTGATCCTGTGTCCGACCGTACTGCTGCCCGAGGTCGTGCGCCTGCCCGTTCCGAAGGGCGTCGGCGCCGTCCTGTTGCACCCGGAACTGCAGGTCAACACGGCGCATGCGCGGCGGGGACTGGCCAAAGGTTATTCGATGGAGCAGTGGCTGCAACAGCAGGGCTACCTCGCCGGTTTTATTGCGGCGTGCGCAGCCGGGGACGTCGGGTTGATCGGGCGCACGCTCCGCGATGTCGTGATCGAGCCACAACGTGCCGCCGCAGTGCCGTGCTTCGAGGACGTCAAGGCGGCCGCCATGCGCGCGGGGGCCCTGGGTTGCAGCCTGTCGGGCAGCGGTCCGAGTATCTTCGCGCTGTGTGAAGAGCGCAGCGCGCACAACCTGGCCAGCGCGATGGAGCAGGCCTGCCGGGCACTCGGCATCGACTGCCAGTCCTGGGTCAGCCCGCTGGATGCGCAGGGCGCGAGACTGGAAACCTGACCATGCAGTATTTCAGCACGCGCGGTGCAGGGCCGGTCACGCTCGACGAAGCGTTGGTGAGCGGCATTGCCGCGGACGGTGGCCTGTTCCTGCCGCAGCGGCTGCCGGAATTCACTGCCGAAGAATTCGCGGGTGCAAGTACGATCCATGCCGTAGCCGAGCGGCTGCTGGTGCCGTTTTTTTCAGGCTCGACGCTGAGCGGCCACCTGCAGGCGATTCTGGGCGAAACGTTCAGCTTCCCGATACCCGTCACGCCGCTTCCGACCGCAGAGGGTTCCGCCGGGCTCCTCGAGCTCTACCACGGTCCGACTGCCGCGTTCAAAGACGTCGGCGCCGGGTTCCTGGCGGCGTGCCTCGCGCGGCTGGAGGCCGACCAGGCAGACCCGCTGACGATCCTCGTCGCGACCTCGGGTGATACCGGCGGTGCAGTTGCTGCGGCCTTCAATGAGCGGCCCGGCATGCGCGTCGTGGTGCTGTTCCCGGATGGTCGCGTCTCGGACCGCCAGGCGCATCAGCTGACCTGCTGGGGCGACAACGTGCTGTCGCTGCGCGTGCGTGGCGCGTTCGACGATTGCCAGGCGCTGGTAAAAAGCGCCCTGGCCGATCCCGGCCTCGGCAGCCGTTTTCGTTTCAGTTCGGCGAACAGTATCAACATAGGCCGTCTGCTTCCGCAAAGCACCTATTACGCGCACGCGAGCCTTGGTCACTATGCTCGCACGGGCCGCAAGCCGGGCTTCATCGTGCCGACGGGCAACCTGGGCAATGCGCTGGCCTGCGTCATGGCCCGCGAAATAGGTTTGCCGATAGGGCCGATCGTTCTCGCGACGAACGCGAATCGGACGATCAGCGACTATTTCGAAACGCTGCAGTGGCTGCCGCGTCCCAGCGTGCAGACGCTGGCATCGGCGATGGACGTGGGCGACCCGAGCAACATGGAACGTCTGCGCAGCCTCGTCGGCGATGCGGATGTCCTGCGTGAGCGCCTTGGCGTAATCGCCGTCACGGACGACCTGATCGAGGCGGCGATACGGCAGGACTACGATGATTTCGGTTTCGCTACCTGCCCGCACACGGCAACGGCAACCCACACATGGCGCCAGCTCGACGATGACCTGAAGACCGAGAATGACTGGATTCTGGTTGCCACGGCACACCCGGCGAAATTCGAAACGATCGTCGAGCCGCTGATCGGCGCCACAGTGCCGCTGCCGCAGGGGCTCGCCGACATTCTCGCTCGGCCGAGCCATTCGACCGGCATCGATGCGGATCTTGCGTCGCTCGATGCCGCCCTGCGCGACTATTTTTCCACGTGAATGCTTGACGATCGCACGATGACACGCCATTAATACGGCAGGTCATTGGGAGCCGACCCCAGCAAATGACAGAGATCCTCGATTCCGTTAACGCGACCTGGCTGTTGCCAGGCCTCGTGCTTCTGCTCGTCGTGTGGTTCGTCTACCGCCGCCGCGCGGGCGGAGATCATCTGCAGCGCGTATTGAAGGACATCGCGTATGCACGCATCGAGGGACTCGTCGTTCCCGACTCGGACGAAGGCGAGATTCAGATCGACTACCTCCTGCTCACGTCGCAGGGCTTGTTGATCCTGCACATCAAAGACGTGCAGGGGGTTGTATTCGGCAGCGACACGATGCAGGACTGGACCGTGATCGGCAAGGATCGCCGTTACACGTTCTCGAACCCGCAGCCGGCGCTGTACGATCGCATCGCTGCCGTCAGGCAGATCGTGCGGCAGGTTCCGGTCGAAGGACGCGTACTTTTCCTGGATGGCGCGCAGTTTACGAAGGGCATTCCGTCGATGGTATGCACGCTGGATGAACTGCACGAACAGTTCGGAGAGAAGGACAAGGCCGCCGCTCATCGCAAGGTCGAGGCGTTCAAGCCGCACTGGGAGCTGTTGCAGAAACACGCGCTCGGGGGCGCATGATTTCGCGCGTTTGCCTGGCAGACGCGAGCGCTGCCGATGCCGAAGCGCTGGCGGAGGCGGGTGAGCGACTGTTTGTGCAAGCCTACGGCGATTACTCGCGGCCTGACGACCTCCAGGCCCACGTCGAGCAGTATTTCGGGCGCGATAGTATTGCATCTGAACTGCAGAAGCCGGGCGTCAGCTATACGACCGCGTACGAAGGTGACGCGATAGCAGGCTTCATCAAGATCACTCGCGGTCGGGCGCCGGATACCGTTGCGGCGGCCAGGGCCATCGAGGTCCAGCAGCTTTATGTCGATGCGAACCACCAGCGCAAAGGCATCGGGCGCATGCTCATGGATCGCGCGGTCGCGACTGCGCGCGAGGAAGGACAGGCGGGACTGTGGCTCAGCGTGTGGCAGGACGCTGACTGGGCCACCGGTTTTTACGAGGCTTACGGTTTCCGACGGATCGGAACAGCCGAGTTCTGGCTCGGCCGCTCCTGCTTCATGGACTACCTTATGTGGCTCGCGATCGAGGACGCTAGCTGAGGCCGAAGAAGCGCACCGCGTTTTTGGTCGTCACTCTTGCGACGTGTGCTTCCGACTGGCCGCGGGCCGCGGCGACCACGCGCAGCACCTCGCGCAGATACATGGGTTCGTTGCGGCGAGTTTTCGGTTTCGGCTCGATGGTGCGCGGCAGCAGGTAGGGCGCGTCGGTTTCGATCAGGAGGCGGTCGTCGGGAACGGACGAAACGATGTCCTTCAGGTGCGTGCCGCGGCGTTCGTCGCAGATCCACCCCGTTACCCCGATGTACAGGCCCATCGCGAGATACTCGCGCAGCGATTCGTGTTCGCCCGTGAAGCAATGTGCAACGGCACGGGAGATTTTCGGCAGCATCGGCTCGAGCACTTCGACGAAGTCGTCGTGCGCGTCACGCTGGTGCAGGAACACCGGCAGTCCTGTATCTGCGGCGATTTCGAGCTGCGACCGGAACGCGGCGAGCTGTGCATCGCGCGGCGAAAAGTTTCGAAAGTAGTCGAGTCCGCATTCGCCGACGGCCACGATCCGACCCTCGGCTGCGAGCTCCCGGATCAGCGCGTCGCTGGCGTCGTTGTAGTCCGAGGCATGGTGAGGATGCATGCCGGCGGTAGACCAGAGCACGCCCGGGTGCGCCTGCGCCAGGCGCGCGGCTTTCTGATTGCTTTCGTCACTGCTGCCGGTCACGACGATCCGGGACACGCCCGCGTCGGCGGCGCGCTGCAGAACCTCGGCGCGGTCGTCGTCGAAACTGTCGTGAGCGAGATTTGCGCCAATGTCGACCAGGTATTCCATCGTCTCAGTCCGGGCCCCAGCGGAAGTAAAACGCACCGAAGGCCAAAAATGCCAGGCTCAATAGTGTCAGCATGATCATGCTCGGCGCAATGTCGAGAAGCGTCGCGCCATCGAGCATGACCGCCCGCGCCGCATCCAGGATATGGGTTAGCGGAAACAGCTTTGCGAGACCCTGCACGGCAGGCCCTGCGCCTTCGAGCGAGAACCAGACGCCCGAGAGGATCATCATCGGCCATGAGATCATGTTGAGCAGCCCGCCCGCGAGTTCCTCGGACGTTACTCTCGCGGCGATGAGGAGCCCGAGGGAAACCATCGAGATGCAGCCCACGATCGTAACGAGGAGCAGCGTGAGGTAGCTGCCGTCCATGCGAGTGTCGAGGATGAAGTGTGTGGCGAGATAGACGAACGTGGTTACGATCAATACGAGCACGAGCCGCGAGGCGACCTGGGCTACGATGAACTCCGCAGGGCGCAGGGGAGTGGCGCGCAGCCGCTTGAGAAAGCCGTTCTTGCGGTAACGCACCACGACATAACCGACGCCGAACAGGCAGCTGAACATCATGTTCATGCCGAGTATGCCCGGCAGCACCCAGTCGACGTAGCGGATCGGGTCGCCGCTGATTTGCGCTTTTTGCATCCCGCCCCCGCGCGCCGCATCCGACTGCAGCAGCAGCCGTTCGGCAAAATACCCGGCGGGGGATTCGGGGTTTACCCAGTAGCGGCCCTCGTTGCCGAAGCGCACCAGCAGGTCGAGGCGGTGCCTCGCGACCTTGCGAAACCCATCGGCCTCGTCGGCTACCGGCACGAACTCGATGAAGCGGGATTGGAGGAAGGGATGCTGGCCTGCGTCGATCTCGCTCGAGGCCTGCAGCACGCCCACCGTGTACTGGTTGCGGCCCTCGCCGCCAAAGACGAAGGCGAGCCCGAAGACCAGTATCACGGGCATGAGAATATTCCACGCCAGCGATCCGCGGTCGCGAACGAACTCGCGATTGCGGGCGACGAAGACGGCGTAGATTCTCTTCAGCACGGACTGCATCGTAGTCAGGAACGCAGCGAATGCCCGGTCAGGTCGAGGAACAGGTCCTCGAGATTCGGTTGCCGGATCTTGATGCGATTCATGTTCTCGACGCGCGGCGACAGGGCTTCGAGACTCGAGGAGACGTCCGTGGACAAGATCTCGACGATTCCCTGGTTCTCGTAGACGACGTGCTCGATGCCATCCAGCTCGCGGGACAGGTCTTCCAGGGGCAGTTCGATAACCAGGCCCTTGTAGCGGCTCCTGAGAAGTTCGTCCGGGGCGCCGCTCGTGATGATCTTGCCGGCATCCATGATCGCGATCTCGTCGCACAGGACGTGCGCTTCGTCCATGTAGTGCGTGGTGAGAATGATCGTCGTGCCGTTAGCCTGGATTCTTTGCACCAGTGTCCAGAAGTTGCGGCGCGCCTGCGGATCGAGCCCGGTCGTCGGCTCGTCGAGAAACACCAGCCTGGGCTCGTTGACCAGGGCCACGGCCAGGAAAAGCCGCTGGCGCTGGCCGCCCGAGAGCTTGCGATTGTCGCGGTCCAGCAGTTCGCCGAGGGAACAGTCTTCGATGATCCGGTCCAGGTCGGCGTGCCGGTCGTACAGTCTCTGGAACATTTGCAGTGTTTCCCGAACCGTCAGGTAGTCCTGCAACGCCGTATTCTGGAACTGGATGCCCGCTTCCTCGCGGAAGCGCCGGCCGGCGAGCTCGCCGAAGTAGTAGACTTCGCCGGCGGTCGCCGGCGTAACGCCTTCGATGATTTCGACGGTCGTGGTCTTGCCGGCGCCATTGGGCCCCAGCAGCCCGAAGCAGGTGCCTTCGGTTACCTCGAAGCTGACGTCGTCCACGGCGAGGACGCCGGGATATCGCTTGACGAGATTCCTGGCCTCGAGTGCGATCTGCATCGGGATCCGTCCGCCAAAGGGCGTAAGGTTAGCCGAAGGGGCCTGCGGCAGCCAGCGCGAATCCGGGCGCGCGTTGCAACCGTAAAGGCGCGAGCGGCATCAAACAGGTACATCAAGAAACCACGGGATGTAGAGACATGACGAGAACTGCAAGCAGGAATGCCGCCCTGACGGCACTGGTGACCATGCTCCTGGCCTTTCCGGTCCAGGCCAGCATCAACAAGAGCATCACCATCGAGCCCGGAGAGACCTCCGGCGGGGCATCGACGGTAAACGGCAAGGTGTCGGTTGGCGCCGGGGCAACGGTGACGGGCGAGGTCAGCAGCGTCAACGGTTCGATCCGGATCGAAGAGGGAGCAACGGTCGTCGATGCCGAGACGGTGAACGGCGGCCTGCGGGTAGCGGACAAGGTCAGGAGCCGGCACCTCAGTACGGTCAACGGCTCCATCGACGTTGCGCAGGACGTCGTGGTTGACGGCGACGTTTCCGCGGTCAATGGCCGGATCACGATCGGCGGTGGCAGCAAAGTCGCGAAAGACCTCGGCAATATCAATGGCGAAATCGAGCTCGAGGGCAGCGAGGTGGGCGGCGATGTCTCTACGATTAACGGGGACATTGAGCTGGCCGGCGGCGCCGTGGTCATGGGCAACATCATTGTCGAAGAGCCAGGTGGCCGGACCAGCAACAAGCGCACGCCGCGAATCGTGATCGGACCCGGGTCCCGGGTCGAGGGCGTCATTCGCCTCGAGCGCAAGGTCAAGCTCTACATCAGCGAGTCGGCCGAGGTCGGCGGCGTCGAAGGCGAGATGACGCTCGACGACGCCGTCCGTTTCAGCGGCAACAAGCCCTGATTCACAGTAAACTCGGGCTGTGCCAGGTGCAGCCCGACAACTGAAACTTTTCGCGGATACCGAGAGGCCCGGTGAGTCGCCGGGCTTTTCCGTGCGCGAGAGCGGCCGCGCGAAACGGCTGTCGATCAAGGTCTATCCGCGCGGGCGGGTCGAAGTCGTCGTGCCGAAAAGAACGCGCGCGCGGGACGTGCAGACGTTCGTCGACGAGCATCGTGACTGGATCGAGAAGACGCGCGCATCTTTCGCGGCGAAACACCCGCCCGAACCGTTTTCACTGCCCGATCGCGTCAACCTTGCAGCTATCGGCCGCAGCTTTCGGGTGGCCTACCGGCCGCGCAGGAACGCGGACAGCGTACGCTTCCGCCGCCACGGCGACCTGGTGGTGCTAACGGGCAACACCCGCGACGAAGTGCAGTGCGTTGCCGCACTGAAACGCTGGCTCGGCGTTGTTGCGAAAGAGGAATTCGAAGCCTGGTTGCGCGGCCTGTCGGCCCGTACCGGTGACAGCTTCAAGCGCATGCAGGTGCGGGGTCAGAAGACCTGCTGGGGCAGTCATTCGTCCACGGGGACCATCAGCATCAACTACTGCCTGCTGTTCCTGGAACCGGCACTGGTGCGCTACCTCATGATCCACGAGCTGTGTCACGCCAGGCACATGAATCACTCCCGCCGCTTCTGGCGCGCCGTTGCGCAGCACGAGCCCGACTACCAGCGGTTCGACCGCGAGCTGGGCGAATCCTGGTCCAGGATACCCGGCTGGTTATGCATTTATTAACAACAAGTTATAATCACAACTTCACTCATTTTCTAAATTTGTCAACGGCGGTGTAGCGGGCGCGTTATTTGGGTACGCACGCAATTTCGAGCACACGGAGGTACGGCCATGGGCACAGGATGTGCAAAAGTACTGCTGGTATTCGCGCTACTGGTCGCATTGAGCGGTTGCGCGACGGGTGAAACAGGACCGATCCTCACCGCCGCCGAGCTCGATTCGATGATCCGGGTCGAGGTCGAGCGGCTCGAGCCGGCGCGTCGCGACGCTGCCGTCGTCGCCGCGCTTCAGCCCTGATCCAGCAGTTCGCGAAGGTTGATGACGGCCGCGTTGGCGCGTGCCAGGTAGTTTGCCATGACGAGCGAGTGGTTCGCCGTCAGTCCGAATCCGCCGCCGTTCAGAACCACCGGCCACCGCATGGGTTCGAGGCTCGCCTCGAGTTCGCGGATGATCTGGCGGACGCTCGCCCCGGCATTCTTGTCAGCCAGTACCTCGGAGAAATCGAATTCGGCGGCGCGGAAGAAGTGCAGCAGCGCCCATGCCGTGCCCCGCGCCTCGAAAAAGACATCGTCGAGTTTCAGCCATGGCGTACGCGCTTCAATCAGGTCGGGCTGACTCTGGGCGGCTTCGGCGGCAGCATCGCCGGCAAGTCCCTCGTTGATTACGTCCGCCACGACGCTGTTGCCCAGCCGCCGGGACATGCTGCCCAGGCGCTTCTCGACCTGCGCAAGCCACTCGCGCAGGCTGTCGGCGCGCGCGTAGAACTGTGCTTCCGGCGAGCCGCCGCCGGTGAGCCGATCGCGATAGCGAATAAATCCCTTGATCGCGCTGCGGTATTCGGCTTCGGTCCGCGGCAGTATCCAGGAATTGCTGTCGAAAAAGAACTTCGGCTCCGCGATGGCGAGATCAGGGTCCTCCGCCGATTGCGACTGGCTGCGGCTGTAGTCGTTGCGGGTGACGCGCGCGAGGTCGCGTACCTGTGTCAGAACGCCGTACTCCCAGTTCGGCATATTGTCGAGCCAGACGCCGGGCGGCATCAAATCGTTGCTGATATAGCCGCCGCGCTTGTCGAGCAGGGTCTCCGCGACGCGGATGAGCGTATCCGTCGTCGAGAATCCGACCACGGTTCGCTGGTCGTCGACATACTCGTTGACCCAGAACAGCTTGGGCATCGGCGACCAGTAGATGCCCAGTAACACAAGGAACAGGAACACGACGCCGAAGATTGCGGCGATGGTCTTGGTCCAGCGAGAACGGGACATGATGCTTGTGGCGGATTGTTGATTCACGGCAGACTCTGCAGATCGTTTCAGTGGGCCAGCAATTCTACCAGTTTCGGCAAGACGTCCCCCGCATTGCCGCGCAGGCTCGCAGTATAGGCGTCAGACTGGCCGGTAGGACTCGGGTTCACCTCGATCGTGACGGCGCCCGCTTCGCGCGCGACGTCACCGAGGCCGGCCGCAGGATACACCAGCGCCGAGGTGCCAATCGACAGGAACACGTCGCAGTCCGCGGCCGCCGCGAACGCGGCGTGCAGGGCGTCCTCGGGGATCGCTTCGCCGAACCAGACGACCCCGGGGCGCACATGAGCGCCGCAATCCGGGCAGGTCGGCACGCCGTCGTCTCCCTCGGCCTCGACGATGCGGCCGTCAGCAAAGCACCGGTTGGTAAAAATGTTGCCGTGGAACTCGATGACGTCGGGGCTCCCGGCGCGCTGGTGCATGCCGTCGACATTCTGCGTAACCAGCGTCAGGCGGGGCACGAGCGACGCCAGCTCGGCCAGCGCCTGGTGCCCGGCATTGGGTGCCGCGTTGGCGACGAGCTCGCGGCGCCACTGGTACCAGCGCCATACCAGCTCGGGATCGCGCGCAAACGCTTCGGGCGTGGCGAGCTCGAGCGGGTCGTACCGCGCCCACAGTCCCGTCTGCGCCTCGCGAAAAGTGGGCACACCGCTTTCCGCGGAGATGCCCGCGCCGGTCAGGACGCAGACGTGGCGCGCGTCCCGAAGTGACTCAACGAGCGATTCTGTCAGCTCAGGCAGCGAGCTGCCTCAACACGTAGTGCAGGATACCGCCGTGTTCGAAGTAGTCACGTTCCTTCGGCGTATCGATGCGTATTTTTGCCTTGAACGTGATGGCGTCGCCATCGGCCGGCGTCGCCGTCACGGTCACGGTCTTCGCAGCAGGGTCCGTATGGCCCGTGATGTCATAGACCTCTGTGCCCGTCAGGCCGAGCGATGCGGCATCCTGGCCCTCTTCGAATTGCAGGGGCAGTACGCCCATGCCAATCAGGTTGGAGCGATGGATGCGTTCGAAGCTCTTCGCGATAACGGCCTTGACGCCCAGGAGGACCGTGCCCTTGGCGGCCCAGTCGCGCGACGAGCCCGTGCCGTACTCGCTGCCGGCGATAACGACCAGCGGCGTGCCTTCTTCGCGATACTTGAGTGACGCGTCGTAGATCGTCATTTGTTCGCCGCTCGGCTGGTGCCGCGTCCAGCCACCCTCGGTGCCCGGCGCGAGTTGATTGCGCAGGCGGATGTTCGCGAACGTGCCGCGCATCATCACTTCGTGATTGCCGCGCCGCGAACCGTATGAGTTGAAGTCCGCGAGCTTCACGCCCTGTTCCATCAGGTACTTGGCAGCAGGGCTGTCGGGCGCAATGCCGCCGGCGGGCGAGATGTGGTCGGTCGTGACGGAGTCACCGAGCAGCGCGAGCGCACGTGCGCCCGCGATGTCGGTAACAGGAGCCGGATCCGCCGTCATACCCTCGAAATAGGGCGGGTTCTTGACGTAGGTAGAGGTATCGTCCCAGGTGTATATCTCTCCCCGGGGCGAATCGATGCCTTTCCAATTGGCGTCGCCTTCGAAGACGCTGGCGTAGCTCGACTTGAACATGTCCGAGTCGATATTGGCGGCGACCACTTCCTGGATGTCGTGCTGGCTCGGCCAGATATCCTTGAGGTATACGGGATTGCCGTCCTTGTCCTCGCCGAGCGGATCCTCGAGCAGGTTGACGTCCAGGTTTCCGGCGAGCGCATAAGCGACCACGAGCGGTGGAGACGCAAGGAAGTTCATGCGCACGAGTGCGTGTATGCGGCCTTCGAAATTGCGGTTGCCGGACAGCACGCTCGTGCCGACGATGTCACCGTCCTCCACGGCCTTGGCGATTTCCGGCAACAGCGGACCGGAGTTGCCGATGCACGTGGTGCAGCCGTAGCCTACCGTGTAGAAGCCGACGGCGTCGAGGTCGTCGAGCAGACCGGACTTCTCGAGGTAATCCGTGACGACCCGGGAACCCGGTGCGAGACTCGTCTTGACCCACGGTTTCGCTTTCATGCCCTTCGCGTGCGCGTTCTTTGCGAGCAGCCCGGCCGCGACCATGACGGCGGGGTTCGACGTATTGGTGCAGCTCGTGATAGCGGCGATCAGGACCGCGCCATCCCGAATCTCCGCGTCCTCGCCCTTGATGTTGGCGACGGCCTTACCGCCGTTCTTGCGGTCGGCAATCGCCGCCTCGAGGTGTTTCTCGAAGACCTTGTTGGCAACCTTGAGCTCGATGCGGTCCTGCGGCCGCTTCGGGCCGGCGATACACGGCTCTACGGTACCGAGGTCGAGTTCCAGCGTATCGGTGAAGATACCGTCCGCGTCACCATCCTCGCGCCACAGGCCCTGCTCGCGCGCATAGGCTTCGATGAGTTCGATATGCGCCGGGTCGCGGCCTGAAAGCTCCAGGTAGCGGACCGTCTGCGCGTCGATCGGGAATATCGCGCAGGTCGAGCCGAATTCCGGCGACATGTTGCCGAGCGTTGCGCGGTCGGCGAGCGGCATGTCCGACAGTCCGTCGCCGAAGAATTCGACGAACTTGCCGACGACGCCTTTCTCGCGCAGCATCTCCGTCACCGTCAGTACGAGGTCGGTGGCGGTGGCTCCTTCGCGCAGCTTGCCGGTGAGCTTGAAGCCGATGACGTGCGGAATCAGCATCGTGATCGGCTGGCCCAGCATGGCGGCTTCGGCTTCGATGCCGCCGACACCCCAGCCAAGAACGCCGAGGCCGTTGATCATGGTCGTGTGACTATCCGTTCCGACGACGGTATCCGGATAGGCCTTCCTACCGCCGCCCGATTCAGAATCGAAGATAACCCGGGAGAGATACTCCAGATTGACCTGGTGCACGATGCCCGTGTTGGGTGGCACGACGCGGAAATTCTCGAACGCCGACTGGCCCCACTTCAGGAAGGAGTAGCGCTCCTCGTTGCGCTGGAATTCGATCTTGTTGTTGAGGTCCAGCGCAGTCGGTGTGCCATAGTTGTCGACCTGAACCGAGTGATCGATGACGAGTTCGGCCGGCGACAACGGGTTGATGCGATCCGCGGAGCCGCCCAGCCTGACGACGGCGTCGCGCATCGCGGCCAGGTCGACGACCGCCGGAACGCCCGTGAAGTCCTGCAGGATGACGCGGCTCGGCGTGAAGGAGATCTCGGTGCTCGGTTCCGCCCTGGGGTCCCAGTTCGCGAGCGCCAGGATATCGTCCCGGGTGACGTCGCGGCCGTCTTCATGCCGCAGCAGGTTCTCCAGCAGTATCTTGAGGGAGTAGGGCAGTTTCGCGACGTGGCCGTCGCTGACGGCGTCGAGGCGGAATATTTCGTAATCATTGCCGCCCACTGTCAGTGTCGAGCGCGCACCGAAGGTGTCCTTCATGTGTGTGTCTCCGGAGTCTTGTTTTCAAGGCGGGGCCGCAGCCCCGTGGGGTCGCGGATTATAGCGAATGCTGCATAGCAGCGCTCAGGAAATTGCCGGCACGGCAAGCCTGGGCAGGGCTGTGCGGCTCTTCCCGAGAACCTCGATTACGGCACCGCCGAGGCACCGATCGCCTTGATAGAAAACAATAAATTGGCCGGGTGCGGCGGCTCGCTGCGGCTCGTCGAAGCGCACTGTTAGACGATCGTCGAGTACACGCCGCACCGTGCAGCCCTGGTCAGTCTGCCGGTAGCGAATCTTGGCATTGCAACTCAGCCCGGTCCCGAGGCTGGCCGGCTCGCGTCCGATCCATGCCGCTGCGGCGGCGATCAGCTCGTCGCTCAGCAGCAGAGGGCTGTCGCCCTGGTCAACGATCAGCGCGTTCCGGGAGACATTCTTGTCCACAACGTACCAGGGCTCGTCCCCCGCGTCGCGGCGCCCGCCGATGCCGAGCCCCTGCCGCTGCCCGAGGGTGTAGAACATCAGGCCGTGGTGGCGGCCGAGTTCCCGTCCGCCGGGCGTAACGATCGGCCCGGGCTGCGCCGGGAGATAGCTACCGAGGAATTCGCGAAACGGGCGTTCGCCGATGAAGCAGATGCCGGTACTGTCCTTCTTGTCGTGGACGGCCAGGCCCTGCTGCTTCGCAATCCGGCGAACCTCGGCCTTCTGCAGGCCGCCGAGCGGGAATACCGTCTCGGCGAGCGCCGCGGCGCTCACGGCATGCAGGAAGTAGCTCTGGTCCTTGTTACTGTCCGCAGCTTTCAGCAAAGCAACCGTGTCACCGTCGGCAGCGACGCGCGCGTAATGGCCGGTGGCAAGCAGTTCGCCACCCAGGCGCTTTGCATAGTCGCGAAACACCCCGAACTTGATCTCACGGTTGCACAGCACGTCCGGGTTGGGCGTGCGGCCGCTGCGGTACTCGTCGAGAAAGTACTCGAAAACACGTTCCCGGTACTGCCGTGCGAAGTTGACATGATGCAGCGGGATGTCGAGTTGGGCGCAGATCCGGCGCGCATCCTGCAGGTCCTCGGCGGCCGAGCAGTAACCGTCGTCATCCTCCCAGTTGGTCATGTGCAGGGCTTCGACGTCGGCGCCCGCGTCCTGCAGCAGGAATGCGGCCACGGCCGAGTCCACCCCGCCTGACAGGCCGAGGATGACTTTGCGACCGGCAATGTTGGTGAGATCGTATGCCATGATCCGCGCATTTTATCATCGCGAGCCCGTTGGCTGTTGCAGGAGCGGTTCTGGCACCGCGAGGCGTCGGATTTCGAGTCGCGCGCCGAGCCGCGCTCCCAAGGGGGGGTTACACCAGGTCGGCGTTCGCAAGCACGGCGTGGACGTTTTGCTGCAGCGGCAGCATGCCGGAGAACAGCGTATCGGACTGCCGGCGGCCGGCTTCGAAATCCTGGATGCAGCGCTGCACCATGGGGGAGCGCAGGCCGCGGCGCCAATACTCGATGTCTGCGCGGCTCAGCCAGCGCCTTGCAATGATGCCGTCGTCGAGCGGGCGGGACTCGTCTTCGTGGAGCAGGGTCGCAACGTACGCGATCCTGAGAAACTGCTGGCGGGTCTGCGGATGGATCCAGAGATAGACGCCGATCATTTCGCCGCACTCGACGTCGCAGCCGGCTTCTTCCAGTACTTCACGAACGACGGCCTGTTCGGGCGATTCGCCGGCCTCGATATGCCCGCCCGGCTGGTTCAGGACGACGGCGCCGGAAACCACTTCTTCCACCATCAGGTACTGCCCGTCACGTTCGATAACCGCGGATACGGTCAAGTCCGTTGGCTGCATCTTGGGTTTCCGTACGGGCCTATATGCCGAGCTGCCTGAATTCCACTTCCACTTCGCTCGCGAGCCAGATCTCGTCGAACATCTTGCCGTAGAGCTTGGCGACGGCCGGCTCATAGGTATCCGCAATGCCTTCCCAGCGGCTTGCCTGCAGGCGGTAGACGAGCGCCGTCTCGTCTGCGATGCAGAACGATTCGGCGTGGGTGCGCAAGTCTTCGCGCACGTGACGGAATTCGATGTAGGTGTTCAGGCGGCGGCCCAGGTGAACAAAGTTATTGCCGTTCTTGATTGCGCGCGCCGGATCCGCGATGAGCACGCGGATTCTCGCGTAAGTCTGGGACAGGACCAGCCGCTTGATGACCTCGAGGAACTCGGGATCGTCATAGATACCCGGCTCGAGGTCGTGCGTGAAAATGGAGACCTTGCGCGTTGCCTCGCGGGCAACGTCTATGGCGGCCTGACGCATCTCCTCGCGCGTGGAGATTACCCAGCGTCTGCCTTTTTCCCGTGCTTCTTCCATACGTTGCGGCTGCTATGCTCTGTGATCACTGCAACCGCGAATACCGGTCGCAGGAATGTCATCTTACCGGTCGTAAAACTCCTGCCGTGCCAACTGCGTCACGTTTTGCGCGCCCCGATGCCATTTGAGAATCATTCGCGCTCCGCGTTCGGCGTGGGTTTGGGGCCGTTCTCCGTTTTGCTCGGCAGCGGCCGGGAACTTCACATATTCGCCCGGCGTCAGCAGTCCCGGGCCAGCTCCGCAGCCAGTCCCAGGTAGGCATCCGGCGTCAGCGCCAGCAGGCGGGTCTTCTCGGCCGCCGGGATATCCAGCGTTTCGATGAATCCGTGAAGCAGCTCCTTCGTGACCGCCTGGCCGCGGGTCAGCGTTTTGAGCTTCTCGTACGGCTCCGGGATGCCGTAACGCCGCATGACCGTCTGCACGGCTTCGGCGAGCACCTCCCAGGCATCCGCGATATCCGCCCGAATCGCATCACTGTTCACCTGCAGCTTGTCGATACCTTTGAGCGCCGAGCGCAGGGCGATCACGACATAGCCGAGCGCGACGCCGAAGTTGCGCTGCACCGTGGAGTCCGTCAGGTCACGCTGCCAGCGCGAAATGGGCAGCTTCTCCGCGAAGTGGCCGAGCAAAGCCGTTGCCATGCCCAGGTTGCCCTCGGCATTCTCGAAATCGATCGGGTTGACCTTGTGCGGCATCGTGGACGAGCCGACTTCGTCACGTGCGACCTTTTGCCGGAAATAGCCCAGCGATATATAGCTCCAGATGTCCCGGCACAGATCGATGAGGATCGTGTTGTAGCGGGCCACGGCGTGCGCATACTCGGCCGTCCAGTCGTGCGGCTCGATCTGGGTCGTGTGTGAATTCGGCTCGAGACCCAGCGCGCCGACGAAACGTTCACTTATGTCTCGCCAATTCGCGTCCGGGTAGGCCACGACGTGTGCGTTGTAATTGCCGACGGCACCGTTGAACTTGCCGCGGATCGCGACGCTGCCGAGCTGCCGCTGCGCAGCCTCCAGCCGTTTGACGAAATTGGCGATCTCCTTGCCCAGCGTGGTCGGGCTCGCGGGCTGACCGTGCGTGCGGGAGAGCATGGCCAGGTCGGCATTCTGTCGCGCCATGGACTGCAGTTTCGCCTTCAGGTCGCGCATCAGCGGGATCAGCACCTCGCTGCGGGCCGACCGCAACATCAGCGCGTAGGCAAGATTGTTGATGTCTTCGGACGTGCAGCCGAAGTGCAGGAAGTCCTTCAGGGTACGGGTATCCGGCCCGTCCCCGATCTTCTCGCGTATGAAATATTCCACGGCTTTCACGTCGTGGTTGGTGGTGGCTTCGATCGCCTTCACGCGTTCCGCGTCGTCAAGCGAGAAATTATCGACGATGTCGTTGAGCAGGTCTTTCAGCAGCGGTGACAGCGGCTCGATTTCCGGGATTTGCTGCTCGTCGGCGAGGGCCTGCAGCCACCGGATTTCGACGAGCACGCGAAACCGGATCAGGCCGTATTCCGAGAAAATGTCGCGCAGGCCGTTTACCTTGTCTGCGTAGCGGCCGTCGGCGGGCGACAGGGCCCTGAGTGTGGAGACTTTCATGAGGCTGAAACCAGTGTAGACTTGCGCGCGCAAAGCGCGAATCATACACGATTGCTACAGTACTCCAGACCCGAATTTTCATGGCCTACACCGGGAAACCAAGCCGATGAACGACAAAAAATACCGCATAGAACACGACAGCATGGGAGAGCTCCAGGTACCGCAGGACGCCTTGTGGGGTGCCCAGACGCAACGCGCAGTCAACAATTTTCCAATCAGCGGGCTCACGATGCCGCGCCAGTTCATTGCGGCGCTCGGCCTCGTCAAATGGGCTGCAGCCGGCGCCAACTCGGAGCTCGGCCTGATGAAAAGCGACGTGGCCGTAGCCGTACAAAAGGCGGCGCTGGAGGTCGTGGATGGTCATTACGACGATCATTTTCCGATCGATGTGTTCCAGACGGGCTCGGGCACGAGTTCGAACATGAACGCGAACGAGGTTATCGCACACGTCGCGACCGAGAAGCTCGGTTCCGAAGTGCATCCCAACGATCACGTCAACATGAGCCAGTCCAGTAACGACGTGATTCCCACCTGTGTGCACGTAAGCGCAGCGATCGCCATTCACCAGCAGCTTCTGCCAGCGCTCGACCATCTCGGCGGAGTGCTGGAGACCAGGGCTGACGAACTGCGCGATGTCGTCAAGACCGGCCGCACGCATCTCATGGATGCGATGCCCGTGACGCTCGGGCAGGAACTGGACGGCTGGCGTTCACAGGTCGAGCATGGTGGCGAACGTATACGCGGGTCGCTGAAGCGGCTGGTATGCCTTGCGCAGGGCGGCACCGCGGTCGGCACGGGCATCAATGCGCACCCGAAATTCGGCGAGAAAGTCGCCACATTGCTGTCCGAGCAGACCGGCGTGAAGTTTGCGCCGGCCGCATCGAAGTTCGAGGGGCTGAGCAGCCAGGACACGGCCGTCGAGATGTCCGGGCAGCTGCGCGTGCTTGCGGTCAGCCTGACGAAGATTGCCAACGATCTGCGCTGGATGAACTCCGGACCCCTCGCGGGCATCGGCGAGATCGAGTTGCCGGCCCTGCAGCCGGGCTCCAGCATCATGCCGGGCAAGGTGAACCCGGTCATACCGGAAGCGGTTGCCATGGTGTGCGCGCAGGTCGTCGGCAACGACGCCACGATCGCGATGGGCGGGCAGTCCGGCAATTTCCAGCTCAACGTGATGCTGCCGGTGGTTGCCTATAACCTGCTGCAGAGCATCGAGCTGCTCGCAAATGCATCGACCTGCCTCGCGGACAAGGCGCTCAAGGGCTTCACCGTCAACGAAGCCAATATCAACCGTGCGCTCGGGCGCAATCCCATTCTGGTCACGGCGCTGAACCCCGTCATCGGCTACGAGCTGGGCGCCGCCGTCGCCAAGAAAGCTTACGCCGAAGGCCGCCCCGTGAAGGAGGTCGCGAAAGAGATGACCAAGCTCACCGACGAGGAGCTCGACCGCCTGCTGGATCCGGCCGCGCTCACCAAGGGCGGTATCCAGCACTAGCGCCGGTCTTGCGGAGTCCCGACTCACTTACCGCGGCGCTGCTGCAGGAACGACTGGCCGGAACGCGCGCCCCTGAAGACCCGCTCGACGTCGTCATGCCGCCGGGTAGCGAGCGCTGGCCAGACCTGATGCGCGAGCTTACCGCTCGGACGCTACGGCCGGCCGGGGTGCTGATTCCCGTGATCGAGCGGGCTGCCGGGCTGTCCGTGTTGCTCACCCAGCGCTCGGCGGAACTCAAGCATCATGCCGGTCAGGTCAGTTTTCCGGGGGGGCGCATGGAGGAGCACGACCGCGACGTCGTGCACGCGGCGCTGCGCGAAACTCACGAGGAGGTCGGTATTCCGCCGGCGGACATCAGCATCGTCGGCTATCTGCCACCGATGCTGACGGTGACGGGGTATGCCGTCACGCCCGTCGTGGGGTTGCTGACAGACGGCATAGCCCTGCAAATCGACCACACGGAAGTCGAATACGCATTCGAGGTGCCGCTGGCCTTCCTGCTGGACAGCCGCAACGAACGCGCCCTGGAGCGCGAATACCGGGGCCGGCGAATACCCACGGTGGAGTTTCATTACGAGGGCGAACGTATCTGGGGCGCGACAGCTTCGATGCTCATTGAGCTGCGAAAAACAGTTATAAAAGAATAAATTATGAAAGATATAGAGAAATTACTGGAAATAATGGATCGCCTCCGTGACCCGGATGCCGGGTGTCCCTGGGATCTCGAGCAGGATTTCTCGACGATCGCGCCGTACACCATCGAGGAGGCCTACGAGGTGGCCGATGCAATCGCTCGCGAGGACATGCCGGCGCTGCGTGACGAACTCGGCGACCTTTTGTTCCAGGTGGTTTTCTATGCGCGGATGGCCAAAGAGACCGGTGCGTTCGAGTTCGGCGACGTCGTGAGCGCCATCTGCGGCAAGTTGCTGCGACGCCATCCGCACGTCTTCGGCAGCGAGGCCGAGCGGGCCGCTGGCCCGTCCCCGGGCAGCTGGGAGCGAATCAAGGCGGAAGAGCGCAGCGGCAGCGAGCAGGGCGGCGTGCTCGCGGGAGTCGCGAAGTCGCTGCCTGCACTGGCGCGGGCGCAGAAGCTCGGCAAGCGGGCCGCCGGGGTCGGTTTCGACTGGCCGGAGCGTCGCGGCGTGCACGAGAAGATAGCGGAGGAACTCGAGGAACTCGAAGACGCTGTCGGCACCCGCGATCCTGCGAAGGTCGAAGAGGAATTCGGCGACGCGCTGTTCGCCATGGTCAACCTGGCGCGGCACCTTGACGTCGATGCCGAGAAAGCCCTGATGGGCGCCAATCGCAAGTTCGAGCAGCGCTTCGCCGAGATGGAGAAAGCGATCGGAGACTCGGGGCAGCGATTCCGCGATCACAACCTCGAGTCGCTGGACCGGGAGTGGCGTGCCGCCAAACGTCGCCTGTCCTGAACGCTGCCTCGCAGCCGTTCATAAAGTATTCAGTTTGCAGCCTTTTCTTGCCGTTATCCGTTCAGGCTTCGTTCATTGCGGTGCCCGTAATCTTGGTCCCAGGCTGGCAACAGGGCCAGTCGCAAGCGAGAAGGTCAGGAACGATGGACACCAAAGCAATGAACGCACGACGAGTAATGACAGGTCTGGTCGCGGTTTCGCTGCTCGCAGTGGTTTCCGCCCAGGCGGCGGCTGCCCAGTACGATTACGCGCGCGTGATCAGCTCGGAGCCGATCATTCGCTACGTCACCGTGAACACGCCGGTACGCGAGTGCTGGCAGGAAACCGAGTACTACACCGTTGAGCGGCCCGTTCCGGGCAGCGGCGTGCGCACGCTCGTGGGCGCCGTCGTCGGCGGAGTGATCGGACACCAGTTCGGCAGTGGCCGCGGCAACGATGCCGCAACCGTCGCCGGTTCGATCATCGGCGCTGCAATCGGGAACGACAGCGCGAAGCGCCGTTACGGTGCCTCGCACAGCAGGACCGAGTACTCGAGGCCCGTCGAACGCTGTGAAACGCGCATGACCGCGCACCAGGAGGAGCGCATCGACGGTTACCGGGTCGTGTATCGCTATCACGGTCAGAAGTACGAGACACGGATGCCGTACGATCCGGGCCGCGAGATCCGCGTAAGGGTCGATATTCGTCCCGCGGGCTGATTGCAGGCCCTGACCGGACCACTGTGATGCACTTCGTTGCAATCGGCTCGCCGGCAGAGGACACTGTCGGCGAGCTGATTGCGGGCCTGCGCTCGCCCCAGATACCGGAAAGCAAGTGACCAGATTAGCCTTCATCTCATTGATCGCCGCCGTGCTTCTCGTGCCGGCCGCCGCCGATGCCTTCGATCTCGAGCAGTCGCTGCGCGAGCTGAACGTGCACCACCAGGAGGCGCTGAAACCGGACCTGCAGGTTGCCAGGGACGGCATGACGCTGGACGAGGCGATCGAGTCGGTACGCCGGCGTGGCGACGTGGACCGGATCCTCAGTGCGGAGACACGGCGCGACGGCGACCGGGAGACACACCATATCCGTTACCTGACCAGGGACGGCAAGGTAAAGACCGCGAAGATCCGCGGCCGCTCGCGCGGTTAGCAGGGGGAGGTAGCCCGATGCGTTTACTGGTCATTGAAGACGACGACACCCTGCGCGAATCCCTTGCGGCACAGCTTGCCGATGCAGGTTATGCAGTCGAGCAGGCCGCCGATGGCCGGGAAGGCCTGTATTTTGCGATGGAGTACCCGGTGGATCTCGCGATCATCGACCTGGGCCTGCCGGAAGTATCCGGCCTCGACATCATTCGCGAGGCACGCGAGAAAGGCAAAACCTATCCCATTCTGATTCTTACCGCCCGCGATCGCTGGCAGGACAAGGTCGACGGACTCAGCGCGGGCGCCGACGACTATGTCGTCAAACCGTTTCACTTCGAGGAGGTCGGCGCACGCGTGCACGCGCTGCTAAGGCGCAGCGGCGGCTGGGCCTCGTCGGTGATGACGGCCGGTCCCGTCGTGCTGGACATGGCGCGGCAGGAAGTCCGGGTCGACGACTCGACGGTCGAGCTCACCAGTTTCGAATACAAGATCATCGAATACCTGATGCTCAGGGCGGGCCAGGTTATTTCCAAGACCGAGCTTACCGAGCGCCTGTACGACCAGGACTTCGAACGTGACAGCAACGTCATCGAGGTGTTCATCGGCCGATTGCGCAAGAAGCTCGATCCGGAGAACGCGTTGAAGCCGATCGAGACCCTGCGCGGGCGCGGCTACAGGTTCGCCCTGGAGCGCAGCCAGTCGGATTAATCCAGGTCATTCCGCGACGGTCATGTCATCGTTAAGCGCACGCCTTCTGGTATCGGTCAGCGTGCTGCTGCTGCTGTTCTTCGGTGCCACCGTCGTGGTCCTGGATACCGCGTTTCGTACGGCTGGCGAGCAGGCGCGGCGCGATATCCTGGACGGCCACCTCATGCAGCTGCTGGCGGCCGCGAACCCGAACGACGAGGGCGCCCTGAGCTTCCCGCCAGACCTGCACGAAGAGCGCTTCAACACGATCGGCTCCGGCCTTTACGGGGAACTGCGTGACGACAAGGGGCAGCTCACCTGGCGCTCGCGCTCGGCGCTGGGTCTCGAGATTTCGCAGGGCGGATTTCCGCAGCTCGGCAGCCGCGTTTTCGAGCGCGAGTCGCTCGACGACGGCACGCCGCTGCTGACGCTCAGCCTGGCGGTGCAGTGGGAGTTCCCGGACGGCGAACTGAAGCCCTACGTCTTCAAGGTGGCCGAGAGCCTCGACTCGTTCAACGCCCAGGTCGCGGAGTTCCGCCGCCAGCTGATTGGCTGGTTCGCCGCCATCGCGCTGATCATGTTGCTGTCCATTTCGATCCTCATGCGCGGCCTGCTGCGGCCGCTGCGGCAGATAGAGACCGAGATCGGGGAGATCGAAGAAGGCAAGCGGCCGTCGCTCTCCGAGAAATTCCCGACGGAGCTAACCGGGGTCGCACGTAACATGAACCTGCTGATCGACAACGAGCGTGCGCGCTCGGATCGCTACCGGCATACGCTCGACAATCTTGCGCACAGCCTCAAAACGCCGCTGGCCGCGATGCGGGCGCTGACCGAGGACTTCGGGTCCTCGTCGCCGTTGAAGGGGCGGTTCAACGAGCAGATCGAGCGCATGGACGAGATCGTCCGCTACCAGCTCCGGAAGCCGGCGGCCTCGGCGGCGGACAACCTGGTGCTGGGGCCGGTGCCGGTCGCGCAGGAAGTGGAGCGCCTGGTAAGCGGCCTGGGAAAGGTCTATCACGACAAGCACCCCACCATCGATTCGGACGTTGCGCCGGACCTGACATTCCGCGGCGACAGGGGCGACTTCCTCGAGCTTGCCGGGAACCTGCTGGACAATGCCTGCAAGTGGTGCGCGGGACGGGTATCCATCACGGCACAGCGCTCGGCAAGCGCCAGCGGGCGCACGGGCGGCATGCGGCTGACCGTCGACGACGACGGCCCGGGGATCCCGGAAGAGGCCGCGGAGGCGCTGCTCGAGCGCGGCACCCGCCTGGACGAGGCGACGCCCGGGCACGGCATCGGCCTCGCCATCGTTCGCGATATTGCTGCGTCCTACGGTGGCACCCTGACCATCGATCGGTCCGCGCTCGGCGGCGCGAAGATCACCGTCGATATCCCGCCCGCAGCAAGCGGGCGCTAGCCCGTTCCCGCGGGGGCATCAGCCGGAAGAGCCGTCCTTGCTCAGGGCTTTGGCCGCAGCCCCCATCTTCTCGACCAGGTCGATCGGGAATACGATGGTGTTGGTCCTCTCGTTGGAGATTTCCTTTAGCGTCTGCAGGTATCTGAGCGTCAGCGCGGATTCTTCCTTGGCCAGCATGTTTGCCGCTTCGGCGAGCATCGTCGCTGCCTGCTTTTCGCCCTCGGCGTTGATGACCTTGGCGCGCCGTGCACGTTCGGCCTCCGCCTGCTGAGCAATTGCGCGGATCATGCTCTCGTCGAGGTCCACGTGCTTGATCTCGACGTTGGCGACCTTGATGCCCCAATTGTCGGTGCGCTGGTCCAGGATTTCCTGGATATCGGCATTGAGCCTGTCACGTTCGGCGAGCATATCGTCGAGGTCGTGCTGGCCGAGGACTGAACGCAGAGTCGTCTGCGACAACTGGCTGGTCGCTTCGAACACGTTGGCAACCCGGATGATCGCCTTTTCGGGATCGACGATGCGGAAGTAGATGACCGCATTCACCCGCACCGAGACGTTGTCCCGCGAAATGACGTCCTGTGTCGGCACGTCGAGCACGATGACGCGCAGATCGACCTTGGTCATCCGCTGCAGGAACGGAATCAGGATGATCAGGCCGGGGCCTTTCACGGTCTGGAAGCGGCCCAGGAAGAAGATGACGCCGCGCTCGTACTCCTGCAGGATCTTGAAGATCTGCGTCGCGAGCGCGACGACGATAACGATGACGAATCCGAGGGGCAGTAAGCTTTCCATGGGATATTTCCTTCAGTAGTAATCAGATTCAGGATGCCGCGGGTGCGTCAGCCGGACGGGTTGCGACCGGCTCCACCTGCAGCACCAGCCCGTCCATTGCAGTTACCTCGACGTGCTGGTCTTTTTCGATCGGGACCTTGCTGTACGCATGCCACGCCTCGCCCTCGAGCCAGATGCGTCCCTCGCCGTCGAAGTCTTCGATCGCGGTGCCGATGCCACCGACGATCGACTCCGCGCCCGACACGGCACCGCGTTTGCGCAGTTTCAGCAGGTAGCTGACGGTCCAGATGATGAACACGGCCGAGGCGATGGCGATTCCGATAACGAACGAGATCGAGACGCCGAACCCTGGTATGTCGCTGTCGAACATCAATATAGCTCCGAATACGAATGCGGCGATGCCACCGAGCCCGAGCGCGCCGAAGCTCGGTGCGAAAGCCTCCGCCGTCATCAATGCCAGGCCGACCAGGATTAGCGCAAGGCCGGCATAATTGACCGGTAGAGCCTGCACCCCGTACGCAGCGAGCAGCAGGCAAATGACGCCGACAACGCCGGGAACGATTCCGCCGGGATTCCATGCCTCGATCAGCAGGCCGTAGAATCCGATCAATCCGAGGATGAGCACGACGTTCGGATCGGTAAGCATTGACAGGAAACGGATGCGCCAGTTCGGCTCGAACTTGTCCAGTACGGCATTTGCCGTGTCGAGCGTTATCGTGCGGTTATCGACGGTCAGTTCCACTTCGTGTAATTGCTCGAGCAGGTCTGCCTGCGACGTCGCGATGTACTCGATAACGTTCTGCTCCAGCGCTTCCTGGTCGGTGAGCGTGGCTGCGGAACGCACAGCTTCCTCGGCCCAGTCGGCGTTGCGGCCGTAACGCTCGGCAAGGGAGCGGATATAGGAGATCGCATCGTTCATGACCTTGCGATCCATCGCGGTGCCGGAGTTCTCGCCCTGCGAGTCCTCGGCGGCGTCCGGCTCCGGTTCGTCGGCACCGTCTTCGAGCCCCGGAACCTCTGGCAGTGGCCGCCGCTCGGGTTCCGGTGGCGAAAAATCGCCGCCGAGGGGGACGGGTGTGGCCGCGCCGATACTCGTGGTGGGCGCCATGGCCGCCACATGGCTCGCCAGCAGGATATAGGTGCCCGCACTGGCGGCCCGCGCGCCGGCGGGCGAAACGTAGGTGGCTACCGGCACGCTCGAGCCCAGGATGCCCTGGATGATGTCCCGGGTCGCGTTGACCAGCCCGCCGGGCGTATCGATTGCCAGGATGACCAGCTCGGCTCGTTGCGCCTCGGCGTATTCAAGCCCGCTGAGTATGTAATCGGTGGTCGCAACGCCGATGCCGCCCTTGACCTCGAGTACGACGACCCGGTTGTCGGCCGCGCCGGCGTTGAGGGCGATGAAGGCACAAAATGCGGCGATCAGGGCCTGGCGAAGTCTCGTGTTCATGACGTCATGATAGCAGGGCTGGCAGCTGTTGATCGCGGCGTTTTGGTGGCATTCTTCGCTCCATGTTCATCCGATTCATTACGACCGGCGGCACCATCGACAAGATCTACTTTGACGCGCTGAGCCAGTTCGAAGTCGGCGAGTCACAGGTCGAGCACATCCTCAGGGAAGGGCTCGTTCAGTTTGACTACGAGATCGTGTCCTTGTTGCAAAAAGACAGCCTCGAAATCACTGACGCAGATCGCGCGCAACTGCGCAGCTATATCGAAAAAGACGAAGCGAGCCTCTACGTCATCACCCACGGCACGGACACAATGGCCGAGACGGCCGAGGCGCTGCAGGGGATGCGTGACAAGACGATCGTGCTCACCGGCGCGCTGACCCCGGCGCGATTCCGCACAACCGACGCCATATTCAACGTCGGCATGGCCGTCGCCGCGGTCCAGGCCTCCACGCCGGGCGTGTACATCGCCATGAGCGGGCAGGTCTTTACGGCCGGCGAAGTCCGCAAGAACCGTACCGAAAACCGCTTCGAATCCCTGTAGCAGCGGGCCTACACGTCGAAACTGATGCCCTGCGCAAGCGGCAATTCCTTGCCCCAGTTGATCGTGTTGGTCTGGCGACGCATATAGGCTCGCCACGCATCCGAGCCGGCCTCACGGCCGCCGCCCGTTTCCTTTTCGCCGCCGAACGCGCCGCCGATCTCGGCACCCGACGTGCCGATGTTGACGTTTGCGATGCCGCAGTCGGAGCCGGACTGCGACAGGAAATACTCTGCGTTCTGCAGGTTGTCCGTGAAGATCGCCGACGACAGTCCCTGCACGACGCCGTTCTGCATTTCGATGGCTTCGTGCAGGGTGTTGTAGGGGAGCAGGTAGAGCAGCGGGCCGAAGGTCTCCGTCTGGACGATGTCCCATTCGTTCTTCGCAACCGCGATGGCCGGGGTCATGAAATTGCCCGGACCCTCTATCCGTTCGCCGCCGCAGAGAATATCGCCGCCCGCATCGCGGACCGCTTCGATCGCCGCCTCGACGCGCTCGATCGCCGATGCATCGATCAGCGGTCCCATCAGGGTCTGCGGATCGAGCGGATCGCCGATGCGCACCTGCTCATAGGCGCTTGCGAGCCTGGCCTTGAGTTCGTCGAGCCGTGACTCGTGCACGATGACGCGGCGCGTCGTCGTGCAGCGCTGGCCGGCCGTGCCGACGGCGCCGAAGACGATGGCCGGAACCACGAGTTCCATGTTGGCATGTTCATCGACGATGATGGCGTTGTTGCCGCCCAGTTCGAGCAGTACCTTGCCCATGCGCGCTGCGACCTGCACGCCGACCTGGCGGCCGACCGCGGACGAGCCCGTAAACGAGATGAGATCGATGCGCCGATCGTCGACGAACTGCTGCGCGAGTTCGTTGCTGCCGTCGTTGATGAGGCAGGCAAACGGCGGCAGATCGAGGTCGGCGATGGCCTCGTTAACGATCTTCTGCACGGCAACGCCGCACAGCGGCGTCTTGGGGGAGGGCTTCCAGATGCTGACGTTGCCGCATATCGAGGCCAGGCTCGTGTTCCACGACCACACCGCAACCGGGAAGTTGAAGGCGGTGATGGTGCCGACGAGGCCGAGCGGGTGCCATTGCTCGTACATGCGATGCTGCAGGCGCTCGGAGTGCATCGTCTTGCCGTAAAGCATGCGCGACTGGCCGACCGCGAAATCGAAGATATCGATCATCTCCTGAACTTCACCGTCACCTTCTGCCTTGATTTTGCCGTTCTCGAGCGATACGAGACTGCCGAGCGCATCCTTGTGGTCGCGCAGCGCGTTGCCGATACGCCGCGCGGCTTCGCCGCGCACGGGCGCGGGCACGCTGCGCCATTCCCTGAACGAGTCTCTTGCCAGGTTCACGAGGCGATCGTATTCGACGGCGGTCGTCGAACGGACGCCTGCGATCAGCTCACCGTTTGCGGGGTTGATCGATTCGATCAGCGGAGCCGCGGCGTCCTCGCTGCTGTCGCTGCCGAACCACGTGCCCGGGTTCGTGGCCCCGAGCCCGAGCGATTCAAGAATTTTCTTCATGGTTTCATCCTCCGGCGCTGCTGCGCTGGTGTCCGGTTTCGCCGCGCGCAATCATAGCGGCCGATTCCCTGTTGTTGCCGCCGTATGCGTAATAGCGGCCGAAGCGGTTCTCGAGGACATCCTCGAGTCGGAACTGCTCCTGGGCGACAAATCCCTGGTAGTTATCGGGGTCGGCCAGCACGATATCAATGACGGCGCAGACGCCCGCGGCCGTCGTGACCTGGATGGCGGACCAGAGCCGGCCTGCGACGACCTGCGGGTAGACCTTGTTGACGTAGTTCTCTTCGCGAAACTCGCCGTCCTGCATTCCGGTGACTGCCGCATAGATGATCACGACATCCTGCAGGGTCTGTGGCACGGAATTCTCGAGGATGCGCTTCAGTGTGTCCCGGTCGTGGTTGAGCTTGAGGCCGTTCATCAGCAGGCGCATCTGTTCGCAGTGCCCGGGGTAGCGAATCGTCTTGTAGTTCATGGTCTTTACGCGATCGCCGTAGGTTTCCGAGAGCGACCCGAGCCCACCCGAGGTGTTGAAGGCCTCGTAGAGCTTGCCGTCGATCTCGATCGACTCGAGGCCCTCGAGAGGCAGCACGTCGACCTCTTTACCATCGACGATTGCGTTGCAGAGGTTGCCGTACTCGTTGATGACGCCGTCCGTGGACCATGTGAGCGAGTACTTGAGCACGTTGTTGGGATGCTGCGGCAGGGCGCCGACGCGGAGCTTCACCGAGCGCAACTCGTCGAAGTGCTGGATAAGTTCGTTCGCCGCTATGCTGATGAAGCCCGGCGCGAGGCCGCATTGCGGCACGAACGCGGTCGATGCGCCTTCGGCGATCGAACGCACCGCTGCGGTTACCGCGACGTCCTCTGTCAGGTCGAAGTAGTGCAGGCCTTCGGCGCGAGCTACTTCGGCTACCCCGACGTTGCAGAAATAAGGCAGGCTCGATACCACCGTGGCCGGCTGGTGCTCGCGCACATGCCGGGTAAGTGCTTCCTTGTCGCTCGCATCGAGGTCGAAGGCGTTGATTGCATCGAGACGGTGAGCTGTGGCCACCGATTTCGCGACGCCGGGTACGGCATCGGCGAGTTGAACACGATAGCTGCCGCTCTCGGCCAGCAAGCCGGATATGAGCGCCCCGATCTTGCCGGCGCCGAGCACGAGGATCTCTTGCATGGAGGCTCCTGAGAAGAATGCCGCCCTGGACAGGCGGGTCTAAGATGGCGCGCATTGTGCCAATGTCGGCGGAACCTTTCCAGATGAAAGCTTTGCAGTTTTGCAATGCAGCATGGCATAGTCCCGCGGATGAAACGGATGCGCCCATGACACGTACTGTTCCCAGGAGCGAGTGGCACCCGGCGAGCTGGCAGGCCCTGCCGGCCGCACAGCAGCCGACGTACCCGGACCAGGCGGCGCTCGATCGCGCGGTGGCCGAGCTGAGCCGGTTGCCGCCGCTCGTGACATCGTGGGAGATCGACTCGCTGAAGGACGAATTCGCGCGGGCGCAGCGCGGCGAGGCGTTCATCCTGCAGGGTGGCGACTGCGCCGAGACCTTCGACGAATGCACCTCGGAAGACATCGTCGCCAAGCTGAAGATCCTGTTGCAGATGAGCCTCGTGATCCTCTACGGGCTCAAGAAACCGGTCATTCGAGTCGGCCGCATGGCTGGCCAGTACGCCAAGCCCCGGTCTGCCGACACCGAGACGCGGGAGGGTCAGTCGCTGCCGAGTTTTCGCGGTGACCTCGTGAACCGTAATCCGTTCACGGCACCCGATCGCGTACCGGACCCGCAGCTCATCCTGCGCGGCTACGAGCGTGCGGCCCTGACCCTGAATTTCGTGCGTTCGCTCATCGACGGCGGCTTTGCCGACCTGCACCACCCGGAATACTGGGACGTCAACTGGGTCGGGCATTCGCCCATGGCGGACGAATACCATGCGATCGTTGCCTCCATCTCGGATTCCCTCGATTTCCTGGAAACGATAGCCGGCCAGCCCGTGCACAAGACGCGCAGGGCGGATATTTACGCGGCTCACGAAGGCCTGCACCTGCTGTACGAGCAGGCGCAGACACGTTTCCTCGAGCGCCGCGAGCGCTGGTATAACCTGACGACGCATTTTCCGTGGATCGGGATGCGCACTGCCGCTACCGACGGCGCGCACGTCGAGTTCTTCCGCGGCATCGCGAACCCGGTGGGGATCAAGGTCGGCCCCGGCATGACGCGGGAATGGATCCAGGAACTGGTTGCGATACTGAACCCGAACAACGAGCCGGGCCGCCTGACCCTGATTCATCGTTTCGGCGCGGGCGCTATCGAAGAGCATCTGCCCGACCTGATTACGGCCGTGCGCGAGACCGGTTCGCCGGTCCTGTGGGTGTGCGACCCCATGCATGGCAACACAGAGAGCACCTCCGGCGGCATCAAGACGCGGCGCTTCGACAAGATCGTCGCGGAACTGGAGGCCGCGTTTAGGGTGCACCGGTCGATGGGCAGCTACCTGGGCGGTGTGCACCTCGAACTCACCGGCGAGAATGTCACCGAATGCACGGGCGGCGCACGCGGCCTGACGGACGGGGACCTTGCGCGGGCGTACAAGTCCACCGTGGACCCGCGGCTCAATTACGAGCAGGCGATGGAAATCGCCATGCGGATTGCCGGCCTGCACAACTAGCCCAATCAAGGCAATTAAGGGGACAGTGACCCTGATTCGAAATCACTACTCCACGCACGGGTCGCATGGTCAAGGGAGAGTTAGGGTCACTGTCCCCTAATTAGGGCGAGCAGGTACAATGCACGCCCAGTCAGCCGAGAGAGACCATGCATTACGACTTCATCGAGGTGCCCGCCGACGGCGAGGCCATTAGCGCGAATCCCGATCACACGCTGAACGTCCCGGACCGGCCGGTCATTCCCTATATCGAGGGTGACGGCATCGGCATCGACGTCACGCCGGTCATGCTCGACGTGGTCAACGCAGCCGTCAGCAAGTCCTACGGAGATACCCGCAAGATCGAGTGGATGCAGGTCTATGCCGGGCAGCGGGCGACGGAAGTCTACGGTGGCGATGTCTACATGCCGGAAGAGACCCTGCACGCGATGGAGAAATACGTCGTGTCGATCAAGGGGCCGCTCGCCACGCCGATTGGCGGCGGCATTCGGTCGTTGAACGTGTCCATCCGACAGACGCTGGACCTGTATGCCTGCGTTCGGCCGATCCGCTATTTTCCGGGCGTGATAACGCCGATGAAGGAATCGAACCTCGTGGATATGACCGTGTTCCGCGAGAACACGGAAGACATCTACGCCGGAATCGAGTATCCGACCGGTTCGCAGGAGGTGCAAAAACTCATTCACTTTCTGCAGCACGAGCTGGGTACCAAGAAGATTCGTTTCCCGGCGAGCTCCGGTATCGGCATCAAGCCGGTATCCCGCGAAGGCTCCGAGCGGCTGGTCCGCAAGGCTATCGAGTACTGCGTCGATCGCGACCAGAGTTCCGTGACCCTGGTGCATAAGGGCAACATCATGAAGTTCACCGAGGGCGCGTTCTGCCAGTGGGGCTACGACGTCGCGCGCACCGAGTTCGGTGCCACCGAAAAAGACGGCGGGCCCTGGCTCAGTTTCCCGAACCCGGTGACCGGCAACGAGATCATCATCAAGGACGTAATCGCCGACAACTTCCTGCAGCAGATCCTGATGCGGCCCGAGGAATACGACATCATCGCGACGCTCAATCTCAACGGCGACTACATATCCGATGCACTCGCGGCGCAGGTCGGCGGCATCGGCATCGCGCCGGGCGCGAACATCGGCGATGCGGTCGGCGTGTTCGAAGCCACGCACGGTACGGCGCCGGGTTTTGCCGGCAAGGACCGCGTCAACCCCGGCTCGCTGATCCTCTCGGCCGAGATGATGCTGCGTTACATGGGCTGGATCGAGGCTGCGGACCTGATCATGAAGGGTGTCGCTAACACGATCGCGAACGGTGAACTCACGTTCGACCTCGCGCGCCTGCGCGAGGCCATGCATCGGCCGATACGCAAGGAGCGCCCGCACGACCGCAAGGAAGTCGAGCAGGAACTCGAGGAGCTCATCCCCGGCGCCACGCTCGTGGGCTGCAGCGAGTTCGGCCGCGCGGTGATTCGTCACATGGATGACGACTGAGGCCGGATTCGTGGACGAAGCGATCTTCGACCTGGGGTGCCGGGCCTGCCCGAGGCTGGCCGGTTTCCTCGACGATGTGAATGCGCGCCACCCCGATTACTACTGCCGGCCGGTGCCGCCGTTCGGTGACGCGTCGGCACGGCTGCTGATCGTCGGGCTCGCGCCCGGCATGCACGGCGCCAACCGCACCGGCCGCCCGTTCACGGGCGACCACGCCGGCATCCTGCTTTATGAAACGCTGCACAGGTACGGGTTCGGTTCGAAAGCCGAGTCGCTGTCGGCGGACGACGGCCTGACACTTCTCGACTGTCGCATCACCAATGCGGTCAAGTGCCTGCCGCCGGACAACAAGCCCATCGGCGCGGAGATCAATACCTGCAACCGCTTTCTTGCGAACGAACTCGACACGCTGGAACCGGGCTCAGTGGCGCTCGCGCTCGGCGGTATCGCGCACCGGGCAATCGTAAAGGCACGCGGTCTGCGCCAGGCCGATTACAAGTTCGCGCACGCGGCCGATCATGATCTCGGGGCGTTCTACCTGCTCGATTCGTATCACTGCAGCCGCTATAACACGAACACGGGGCGCCTCACCCCCGAAATGTTCGAGGCCGTATTCGAGCGAGCGCGCGAGTTACTCGGTCAAGCGTAGGAGCGCGCCTCGGCGCGCGCCGAATCGCGGCTCGAGAACCGCTCCCGCAGGATTTCGTGGCATATTGATTTTTCGATGAACGACCAGCCCACATTCGACGCGAAATCCTTCCTGCGCACGCTGACCCATCGCCCCGGCGTGTACCGCATGCTCGATGCAAAGCACAAGGTCATCTACGTCGGCAAGGCGCGCGATCTCAGGAAACGCGTGTCGAGCTATTTTCAGCGCTCGCAGACGTCTCCCAAGACCGCCGCGATGATGCAGCTCGTCGCGCGCGTCGAGGTGACGGTGACCAACACGGAAGCAGAGGCGTTGCTGCTCGAGTACAACCTCATCAAGCAGCACAAGCCGAAATTCAACGTCCTGCTGCGCGATGACAAGAGTTACCCGTACATCTACGTTTCAACCGATCACGCGTTTCCGCGGCTGCGGTTCCACCGCGGGCCGCGGACAGGCAAGGGGCGCTACTTCGGGCCGTACCCGAGCACGAGCGCGGTGCGCCAGACGCTCAACGACCTGCAGAAACTGTTCCTGATCCGCAATTGTCGCGACACGTTTTTCCGCAACCGCTCGCGGCCCTGCCTGCAGTACCAGATCCGGCGCTGCACCGCGCCCTGCGTCGGTCTCATCAGCGAGCAGGATTATGCCCGCGACATAGGCGCGGCGATACAGTTCCTGGAAGGTCGCAACCGGAGCGTGATCACTACCTTCGTCGAGCGCATGGAGGCAGCGTCGGATGCACAGGAGTACGAACTGGCGGCGCGGTTCCGTGACCAGATTGCGAAGCTCAAGGAGATCGAGGCGCGTCAGCTCGTGTCGCGCAGTGCGGGCAAGGATCTCGACGTGATCGGGTTCGCTTCGAACGGCGGCGTGCATTGCGTGACGGTATTGTTCATCCGCAACGGCGCCGTTGTCGGTAGTCGCGACCATTTTCCTCGGGCGCAGGGCGAGGCCGACAAGCACAGGATCCTGAACAGTTTTGTCGCGCAGTACTACCTGAGCCGCGATGTGCCCGGCGAGATCATCATCGATACCGATATCGAGGATCGCGAGCTGCTCGAAGCGGAACTCGGCGCTCGCATGGGGCGCAGGGTAGCGATCAAGAGCAGCGTACGTGGCGACCGCAAGCGCTGGCTCGCCATGGCATGCACGAACGCCGAGCAGGGGCTCAACCTCAGACTTGCGAGCAACGCGACGATACGGCGGCAGTTCGCGGCGCTGGCTGAGGTACTGGATCTCGAGGAAGTGCCCGAGCGGCTCGAGTGTTTCGACGTGAGCCACACCGCAGGTGAAGCGACGGTCGCGTCCTGCGTCGTATTCAATACCGCGGGCCCGTTGAAAAGCGACTACCGCCGATTCAACCTGCGCCCCGCTGCGGCGGGCGATGATTACTCCGCGCTCGCGGAGGCGCTCCGGCGGCGTTACGCGCGCATCAAGAAGGGCGAGGTGCCGATGCCGGACCTGCTGTTCGTCGATGGCGGCAAGGGCCAGTTGTCCGAGGCAACCGCAGTTCTGCGCGAGGTCGAACTCGACTGGCTGCAGGTGGTTGCGGTCGCAAAGGGCAGGGCACGCAAGCCAGGCGCGGAGCGACTCTTCATCCCCGGCCGCAAAACGGCACTGCAACTACCGCCGGATTCGCCGGCACTCCTGCTCGTGCAGCAGATCCGCGATGAGGCACACCGATTCGCTATCACGGGCCACCGGCAGCGGCGGGCGAAAGCGCGCAACACATCGCGGCTCGAGCAGATACCGGGGCTCGGGCCCAAGAAACGACGCGAGCTGTTGCGGCAGTTCGGCGGCTTGCAGGGCGTCATAGGCGCCGGCGTCGACGATCTCGCTAAAGTTCGCGGCATCAGTCGTACTTTGGCGCAAACCATATACAATGACCTGCACATCGACGGCCAGAACTAGAGGCTTCCGCGCACGTGAAACTCAACCTCGCCATACTGCTGACACTGTTTCGTATCGCAGCGATTCCGGCGGTCGTAATCTGCTTCTACAGCCCGCTGCCAAACGCGCGCCCGATTGCGGCCATCCTTTTCGGTATCGCCGCGGTCACTGACTTTATCGACGGCTGGGTTGCCCGGCGCTTCGGCCAGACATCCAGGTTCGGTGAATTCCTGGACCCGGTGGCCGACAAGCTGATGGTCGCGATCGTACTGGTTATGCTGGTGCAGGCGCAGTCCGGGTGGTTCGAGGACATCATCGCCATGATCATCATCGGCCGGGAAATCACCATATCGGCACTCCGCGAGTGGATGGCGACGATCGGTGAGCGCGCGAATGTCCAGGTGTCGTTCTCGGGCAAGATCAAGACGACGCTGCAGATGTTCGGTATTGCCTTCATGGTTTACCAGCACGACCTGTTCGGAATCCCGATATACACCGTCGGTTTCGTGCTGCTCGTGGCCGCCGCGATCATGACCATCTGGTCGATGTTCTTTTATCTGAAAGCCGCATGGCCGTTCATCATGGCGGACCAGGACGGCGGCAATGAGGGCTGAGCGAACCTGATTTGCCTTGACAGAGTGGCTTAAGGGGCTACAATTTCGGCCCTTCCGCGGGAATAGCTCAGTTGGTAGAGCGCAACCTTGCCAAGGTTGAGGTCGCGAGTTCGAGCCTCGTTTCCCGCTCCAGGTTCAAGAAAAGCCCCTCTTCGGAGGGGCTTTTTTGTACCTGGAGCAGACTCGGCTAACAGCTGGCTACGATGCCTGTCTTTGCCGCAATCGTCGCGCCATGAACTTGTCGCGGGGATTCGATTTATGCCGGCGCGCCGCGTTTCCCGCTCCAGATACAAGAAAAGCCCCTCTTTTGAGGGGCTTTTTTGTACCTGGAGCAGACTCGGCTAACACCTGGCTACGATGCCTGTCGTTGCCGCATTCGTCGCGCCATGAGCTTGTCGCGGGGATTCGATTTATGCCGGCGCGCCGCGTTTCCCGCTCCAGGTTCGAGCCGGAAACCGGTCAGTCGGCGGCGATTGCTTCGATCGCTATCCGTGCGCTGGCGATGTGTTTGCCGTCGTCTCGTGCCTCCGTCCAGACCAGCACGAGCTCTTCACCGGCAATCGCCATTTGCGGCACGGACCGGGCGGGCGCACC